>JGI24702J35022_10000643_pt1 | contig 21274 bp, 15 predicted proteins | sample TergutTh196P4_FD_35022 | JGI IMG/M metagenome (IMG submission 35022)
GTGTAACGCTTGGCTTTCATTTAAGCCCTCCACTTATATATTTTAGCGGAGAACTCTAAATCCTGTTGGCTTTAATTTTGGGGGTAACGTCCAGACAAATACAACGCCTTTCGTGGGTTCAATAGCCACATAATTAATGCCTATAACGATGGTGTTATAAAGTTTTTGGAGAATACCTATGATAAAATGTGTCTAATAAACGATAATCCAATTGCTGTATGATTGTTTTCGATGAGTGATTACAATGAGTCTTAGCTCTCAATTCATTTACCTTTATATTGGGGGGTTGGTGTTTCGAAAACCACCAACAAGCAGGGAAATGCGCGCATATTCTTCTATTTGCCAACTTATTTGCGCTTGCCTGATATGACCACCATAGCTTAATAACGACCTTGATGAAACAATCCGTGCTATTGTCAAACTATGGTATAATAATTTTGCATCAATAATCTGCTTGCTTTTTGATGTCTTAAGTATGTAACGGTCATGAAACAAGAGTTTGTTTTGAAAAAAGTACTTGATAAACCATTGAACATGTTTGCGGTTGGTATTACTGTTATACTGCTCTTGTGCGGTATGTTGATGCCTCTGAGTGCAGGGTGTGGCGACAAGGTGTTGACAAACGATAATAACCAAGAAGAGGAAAACAACTCTCCGGAGGATGCAGTAGATATACCTGAGTTGGACGAGGAAAACTGCTCTCTGGAGGATGCAATAGATATGCCTGAATTAGACGAGGAAATTGTACAAAGAATTATGAGAGATTGGCAGGAGCAGTTCGGTTCAACGCTCATTGTCAACTACTATGGAGTTCATAATGGGTATGTTGCTTTTTTCATACCAGGTATACATGATGTAGTGTCGGACATTATGATTGCTGGTTCAATATTTCGGTATAGTACTGAATGGGAAATATATTTATGGAAAGAAGGCTTGTTCTATGATATGGTAGGAGCTTATCAACAAGGATTGTTGACTTCTCAGAATGTCAAGGATTTAAGCAATATCCACAGGAGCTTTATGCGAATAGCGTGGTTAGGAGATGGGAAGTCGTTTTGCGAATGGTATTTTAGAGACAATCTTATTAATTCAATCGATTAAACATTGATACAGACAATTTTGCGCCCGGTGAATCGGCATGCGTTATGGTATTAACAAGCCTTTGTTCTCAAAAGCAAAAGATTATACCTAATAAATTAGTGTCTATGTCAGTGCGCATAACAGGTAACAGCTTAGTGTTTCCACTTGCCAATTTTATCGTAAATGTGGTTATATTACACACAATCAAAATTTAGAAACTAAGCTATTAAAATGCGATGGCAGATAATAATAACGACAAGGTTGATAATGTCTCTTTTATACGCACTGTCTCAAGAAGTGAGTTCTTTTTGCTCAGTTTGCTTAAGCCAAGCTTATGGCGCTGTTTGATTATCAGTATATTAGCTTTTACTTTGGCAATTACGCTCGAATTGTTGCCCGAATCCCTTCGCACATTGCAAATTGCAGTCCGCATCATTTCAATAGTGATTGGCATAATTTCGCTTTTGGCGGTATTTCGTTTTTTACTCAATATTGTCAAATGGATAAGCATGAAGCAATTTAATGCTCTTTTTTTGCCACAGCGGCTGACATTCAACCATTTAGGAATACAAATCGAAAACCCAGGCAGTGGAGTAGTTTTGCGCAAGTGGGACGGGTTTAAAAAGTGTCGGAAGACCACTAGTGAATACATTTTGTATCTTAACCCCTCAGGTTTGATTGTAATTAATAAAGAGGATGTGCCACCACCTCAAATAGAACCGTTTGAAATTCTGCTTAGAAATAGTGTCAATCACAACAACCATGAAATGAGCAAACTTGCTGTTTAATCTTTATGACTAAAAGCGTAATACTGGGGTCAGACTTTAGTGGAGTAGTGTTAAAGAACTGCCTTCAAACGACCATTGAAAAAATGGGATGGGTAGTTATCGAGGCTGGATACGCACATGTTCTCCAATCCAATGGAACCACTCTACCGTTAATAGCAGGGTATGAGGTTGCCATTGGTTCATGTCAACAAGGCATTGTCTGTTGCGATAATGCCCAAATTGCGCAAATATTCTTTAATAAAATCAAAGGCGTTCGTGCTGTTATTGGCCATGATGAGAAAGACGCTCTGTTGAGCCGTAGAAATATGGATGCCAATTTATTGATACTTGATATCACTAAAACAAAATCTCTTAGGGCCAGAATTATTGCGCGAACATGGCTTTCGACAAATTATGATTCAACGACTTATACTTCAAACTTGGCCAGTATTAAGCGACTGGAACAAGATTTTTGTCTCAAACGAGAAAAAGTTTATGACATAACTCAACAGATTGGTTCAGGAATGTTATTATGGCCAGGGGACCCATCTCCAGCATTTAGCCTATTATCAGATGGTAATGTAAGAGTAAGTCAAATATCTTTTTGCACACATAGCGGTACTCATATTGACGCGCCTGTGCACATGCTGAAGCAAAGAGCGTACACTGACATTTACTCAATAGAACAATTATGTGGAATAGCCCGCGTTATAGAAATACCCGCCGTCGGGGAAATTAACGCGCAAGTCTTGTCACAATATGATATTGCGGGAGTGGAACGACTTCTTATCAAAACCGGCAACTCTGAACTACTAAATAAAGCTGGTTTCTGCCCTGATTATTCATTCCTTACCGAAGATGCTGCCAGGTATGTACTGGAAAAAGGAATTAGGCTTGTGGCAATAGACTACCTTTCTCTTGATGAATATAACACTGACACGTACCCTGCGCACCGTCTTTTGCTTGAAAGCGGGATTGTCATTGCGGAAGGTGTTGATTTACACTCTGTTCCGCCAAATGATTATGAACTATTGTGCCTGCCATTGAAAATATCTTCTGATGGAGCACCTGTCAGAATGCTGTTGAGGACAATATGACGAAGCAAGAAAAACGTATAATACCGGCTCTACTGACAGAAAAACCGACAGAACTAGCTTCCATGCTTATGAAGTGTGAGCAGTTTTCGACTTGGGTTCAAATTGACATAATGGACGGATTGTTTGTTCCCTCGCGCAGTATTACTGCACAAGATATCCATTACGCTGGCTTATGTGTTGATTGGGAAGCTCATTTAATGGTTAATGAACCAGAGCAATATTTATATGATTTTCAAGCTGTTGGTGCTAAACGAATTATTGTGCATTATGAAACGATAACTGGAAGAGAACTTGAAGTAGTGGCCAAAATCAATGAATTGGGGATGGAAGCTGGAGTAGCTCTTAATCCTAATACCCCATCCGTTGTTTTAGTTCCAGAATTGCTTCAAATGCTTGATTGTGTTTTGTTTATGGCTGTTTATCCCGGTTTTTACGGTGCGAAGTTTGTCCCTCAGGTGCTAGATAAAATTCGCATGTTTAGAAAAGACCATCAAGATATCAGAATCGGTATCGATGGTGGTGTGAAACTTGACAATATTCAAGAAATTTTGTTGTCAGGAGTTGACGATATTTGCGTAGGAAGCGCTATTTTCGCTCAACAAAACCCCGAAAAAGCTTATCTTGATTTGCTCAGGGCATCTCAAAAGGATTAGTAGTCCTCTTGCGAAATTACAATAGACGTTCATAATTACAGATACCGGCAATGAGATTGTGACCTTACCCCAAAGTCAATGCCAAAAAGAAAATAATGACGGCTGGAAAGACAGCAAAGGAGAACAAATATGACAACAGAAAATTGTAGGTCAATCGTTAATCTTGATTTCCAGTATGCGCATCGTTTCATGAACTATCCCGGTGAAGCAAGCTATCTTCACGGACACTCAGGACTGCTCACTCTTGAAATTGAGGGAGAACCAAACGAGCACGGATACTCATACGCCTGCAAAAAAGCAATCAAGCTTGCTTGGGAAGTCGCGGACAATTTCCACCTTGCAACAGTTTTTCAGGAAGGCGATCCGCTTTTTGAATTGGTGCTTGCTGGCTACGAAAAAGCAGGGATGAAAGGAACTACCAACAGATTCGGCAAACCAGCAAAGGCTCTTAAACATCAACTGGTATGGTCATTTCCTGAAAGCCGTGTCGCCGTTACCAAAAAGCCATCAACCTGCGAGAATTTTTGCGAGATTTTCTATGAACTGCTTAAGGATAAGTTGAATATCAAAAAGATTACCTTCCGTTCAACATCACTTATCTGTGCAACAAGAAATTACTAAAACTCCGCACAGGAAAGCTACAAGCGACAGGCGTAAAACCTTGTCGCTTTTGTATGCGTAACTGCATTTCAGTATCCTATCCATGGCATTTTGTATTCGTTGAATGAGAGCGCCTTCAGAAACCCAAACAAGAGCGCTTGAGCAACTGACAGTGGACACGACGCTCATACAGGGGAGGTGTCCATTTCCAGTATGAGTTTACATGGTCATTTGCGCATTTTGGCGCTGGAGCAGTTATCGCAAACTCTATGCAGCGTTCATTGTTCAAATTATGATGGTGTTTCTTGGATGTTAAGCAATTCTAAGGCCTTTTGTATTATCTTTTCGCTGTCTAAGCCGAACTTTTCGTAAAGTGTCTTAGATGGTGCCGAGGCTCCAAAGCAATTAATCCCAATATTAACTCCATGGCTACCAGTATAGCGACACCAACCTAATGTGAGTCCGGCTTCAATTGAAATTCGCTTCTTTATTTTACTGGGAAGTACAACCTCCTGGTAGCTAATATCTTGCGCTTCAAACAATTCCCAAGAAGGCATAGAAATCACTCGCACTGCCACGCTCATTTTTTCGAGTGCTTGAGCAGCTTCGAGTGCTATGTGAACCTCTGAGCCACTGGCTATTAGGATGATATTGGGTTCATTATTTGTTTGCCATAAAATATAGGCGCCTCGCCGCAGGCCTTCAGCCGCATTTAATTGCTGACGGTCAAAGATTGGTAGCGCTTGACGCGTTAGTACAATCGCAGTGGGGCCGTGTTGTCTCGTTAAAGCGACCCTCCAAGCCTCAGCTGTCTCAGTGGCATCCGCTGGGCGGATAGTAACCAAGTCCGGGACTGAACGCAAGCCACTTAGTTGCTCAATTGGTTGGTGTGTTGGTCCGTCCTCTCCAACTCCAATCGAGTCATGCGTAAATAAGAAAACTACTCTGTCCTTTGTGAGTGAAGTTAACCTTACCGGAGCCCTCATATAATCATAAAACATGAGAAAAGTGGCAGTATAAGGGATTACACCGCCGTGCAAAGCCATGCCGTGAGCGATGGCACCCATAGCATGTTCCCTTATGCCAAAGCGAATATTGCGCCCTTCATAGGTAGGTGGTGCAAAGTCTTGGCTACCACGAATCAAAGTCTTGGTGGAAGGAGCCAAATCAGCCGAACCACCCATCAAGGCTGGCACCTTAGAAGCTATTGCGTTGATTACTATTCCTGAAGCTTCACGGGTTGCCAGTGGCTTATGCACGTTGCTAAATAATTGACATAAATCACTATCCCAGTTTTGAGGGAGCGTTCCGGATGTCTCTTCTGTGAATAAACGGGCTTCTTCAGGGAAGGCAATTGCGTAATTATTGAACAAGTTCTGCCATGAGGCTTCAAATTCATAACCACGTTGCTGTGCGTTGCGGAAGTACTGTAAAACATCCTCCGGGACCGTGAAAGGCTCAACAAATGGCCAGTACAAATTTTGTTTGGTCAGAAGCGTTTCTTCTTTGCCTAAAGGCTCCCCATGTGCGCTTGCAGTCGCAGATTTGTTTGGTGATCCAAATCCAATTGTAGTTTTACAAATAATTAAACTTGGACGATTGCTTTCAGCTTGTGCTTCACGAATAGCGCCATCAACGGCTCTAGTACTCATCCCATCTAATGGTCCGATAACTTGCCAACCATATGATTTAAAGCGTTGAACAGTATCGTCCTGGAAAGTAATCTCGGTATTGCCTTCAATCGAAATATTATTACTATCATAGAGGTAAATTAGTTTTCCAAGCTTTAACGTGCCCGCTAAAGACCCAGCCTCTGCTGTAATCCCTTCCATCAAATCTCCGTCTGAACAAATAGCATAAGTAAAGTGGTCCACAATGGGGAAGCCGGATCGGTTAAAACGAGCCGCTAAGTGTCTTTCGGCAATAGCCATGCCAACACCATTAACAAAACCTTGGCCTAGTGGTCCTGTTGTCGCCTCCACCCCAGGAGTTATCAGGCGTTCAGGATGGCCTGGGGTTTTACTATCCCATTGTCTGAAATTCTTAAGGTCCTCTAATGTAATGTCATAACCATTCAGATATAGCAGAGCATACTGTAGCATAGAGGCATGACCACATGAGAGTATAAAACGGTCCCTGTCAACCCAGTTTGGATTGGTGGGGTTATGTTTCAAAAAACGTTGCCATAATGTGTAGGCCAATGGTGCTTGTCCCATTGGAGCACCCGGGTGTCCCGAACCTGCCTTTTCAATAGCATCAACTGCCAAAAAACGAATAGTATTGATGCACAGCCTCTCAAAAGTGTTGTCCATACATCTCCAACGCAAAATTTATTAGCAGATTTTAGCTTAATAAGTTGATTGATTTCAAATACTAATCCAACTTGAAGTGAATTAACGGAGTAACCTATTTTGAGGTGTCCTAAATTCATTCCGTGAATATACCAGCCTTATTATCAACCAAACTACCGGTTAGTCTCAGAATTTCAGACCAACAATTACCGAATAGGACTTCATCCGCTCTGGCAAAGTATTTTCTGGCCAGTATTCCAACATCTATACCCGCTTTTAGGAATATTGGGCCAATGATGAAATGCCGAATTCTTTTAGGCATATTCTTTTCCATTCATAGTATATTGGGGTATTGCGCACTTTTGCAGTACTTATATTTACTTAAGTTCATTATCTTTGCGCATCCAAGAATACTTTGCTGGCCAATATCCTAGAGTTTATCACACCTACTCCAAATCATATTAATGACATTCACCCCTCAAATATGTTATAAACAAATGAGCGCTTTAGAGGAGTAAATAATGGAAATTAAAGTAGTATCCAACCAAATTAGAACACACAAGCCCGAGGGGTTATTGTGCGCGCAATATCAAAACCGCAAAGAACTGCCTTCCGCGTTTCCTCAATTCGACACGCTGTTTAAGGATTGTATCACTCGTTCTCTAAGCCATAAGAGATTTAGCGGAGAGTTAAACGAGTTGGAATTGTTTCATAACTGTCAAAGCGAGCAACCTGAACTTGTAGCTATTCTGGGCTTAGGAAAGATAAATGAACTCACGTCGGATAAATTACGCCAAGCCGTCGGGCATACTATACGTATTCTAAACCGAAAACACATTACTAGGGTTAGCATGCCACTATTAGGCGAAGGTTCAAAGCTAAACGCTCTAGAAAGGGCACAGTCCATAACCGAAGGCATCTTGCTCGGTCTATATTCCTTCCATCGCTACAAAACAGCTAAGAAAAAGTCCACTGATTTAAAACAAGTAACCATTGTATGCACCAAATCCGAGAAGACAGCCGTTCGGACAGGTGTTAAGAACGGACAGATTATGTGCCAAGCCGCTCTATTAGCGCGTGACCTTGCCAATGAACCCAGCAATAAGATGTATCCGGCTGACCTCGCCAATATCGCATCTGAAATTGCCCAAAAACACACCTTGCCCATATCAATACTTGAAAAAAGTGATATGGAAGCTTTGGGCATGCAGGCTGCTTTATCAGTATCTCAGGGAAGTGCGCAAGCTCCCAAACTGATTATTCTTTCTTATCGAGGTAAAACGGATGAAAAAGTTGATTTAGCTTTGGTTGGAAAAGGCATAACCTTTGATTCAGGTGGTATATCACTGAAACCAGCGGATGGGATGGGAAATATGAAGGGTGATATGGCTGGGGCGGCTTCGGTGATTGCTGCGATGTCTGCTATTGCTCAATTAAAACCATGCATAAATGTCACTGCCGTGGTTATTGCGGTGGAAAATATGCCAAGCGGTACGGCCTACAAACCTGGTGATATAGTCAAAGTCATGAATGGGACAACCATTGAGATCATTTCCACCGATGCTGAAGGGCGTCTTACGCTGGCCGATGCGGTATCATACGTTAATAGTAGTATAAAGCCCAAGTACATCGTCGATGTCGCTACTCTTACTGGGGCATGTATCATTGCACTTGGGCACGTTGCAAGTGCCGTAATTTCTAATAATCAAGCTTTAGCCAATAAGATTATTACTGCTGGTTGCAAAACAGGTGAACTTTGCTGGCAACTGCCAGCGTTTGAAGAGTATAGAACTCAGAATAAAAGTGAAATCGCTGACCTGAAAAATACTGGTGGGCGCCCAGCGGGCACAATTACGGCTGGTTTGTTTGTCGGTGAGTTTGCCGGCAGTACACCTTGGGCGCACATGGATATAGCGGGGGTTGATCAGTCTGAAAAAGAATATGGATACATAACCAAAGGGGCAACAGGGATTCCAGTGCGCACCTTGGTGACATTGGCGCTTGACCTGGCACAGAAATTAAATGATTGATTTATCCTTAATAAAAGCATCTTCTTTGTTCTCTGGATTTTCACAGGATGAGCTACAAGACGTGGGTAGCCACATAATTGAGAGAACACTTTCACGCAACGAGATGATTATAGATGAAGTGCGTATTTCATACTCACTCTATTTCGTGGCTCACGGGGTAATAAAACTATTTAAAACCTCAACTGAGGGCAAGGAGCAAATAATTTCACTTGTGTTAACAGGCGATATATTTAATGCCATGACCGTTTTGGATGGCGAGCAATTCCCTATGAGCGCTAAAGCCATGGGTCCAACAACTCTGTACATCATTTCAAAAAAAGATTTCAATGACTTAATGGACAAGTATCCCACGCTTAGTAAAAACATCGTCCTAATTATGGTTAAACGAATTCGCCATTTAATTGCTTTGGTTGAGGATTTATCATTTCGCGGCGTAATCAGCCGTGTGGCCAGAGTTCTGTTAGAGCATCTTTCCAAACACTCAACACATCCCGATACTCGTTTTACCCAAAATGACATCGCGGCAATGGTCGGTACCGCTCGGGAAGTAGTAGCCCGCTCACTTAGATATCTTGAGGATTCGAAACTAATCGAAATTAAACGTCCGCAAATCATTATTCTTGATAAAGAAAGACTTGAACAAATTATTGAATTTGGTGTATGAGACTTTTGTCACATCATAGGCATCAGTTTTATACTACTATTAACAACGTAAGGAGCGATTTATGCCCAAACTTGAAATAGAGCACAGTAAGTGCCAAGGGTGCGGTTTGTGCGTTTGCATCTGCGCCTCTGAAGGACTTGAACTAATTGACTTCAAATCTACGCTACGTGAACAGAATTGCACTTGTTGCGGGCTGTGTGAGAGCGTGTGCCCGCGCAATGCAATTAGCTGTCAGTTGAATGTAGTTTTGGCGGAAAGGTCCGCATTGCCATAGCGGGCAGAGAAATGAATGACTCTCAAAGTAAACGGCTGGATGAAACATTGCAAGTGTCCATCATCAGACGCAAATATGACGCGGGGTTTAAGAAGAGCCACATTAAACCATGTCTGTACAAAAAAACGATTAAAGCTTACGATTTCGTAGTTACAAAGGATACAGTTGGCACCTACCAGCAAAACTCAACTGAAGCCCCAATTTCACGATAGCAAATAAAAAAGCAACTTTGTTTAGCGTGAGACAATAAGAAAGACTAATACTAACGTACTTTTGTTATTCACTGCAAAGGGTTGTTTCAACGGGAGCGACGCGTAAACCAACGTATCCACATTGTAAACAATGCCCCAGCATCTGACCATCCTCTGAATCCAAGAACAGATCGCCGTGACAACGAGGGCATCCGCCAAGTTTCCAACGTTCACTCTCAGTGCTGTTTTCGGGCATTGACGCTATCATCAAATTAGACTCGGTTGTACCTACCTGAACATAATCGTCCTTTACCCTAGCCCCTAAATAGTTCTTTACTTTCATTTTCTTTCCTCACATAGTTACTGTTATACTGTCACCAGGCAATTAAGTCGCCTCGACTAGTAACACATTGACAGTCTTTATCTTTTTGTCGGCAAACGAGCAATAGCTTATGTTTACTTCATCTCCACCACTGAAATTCTGAAGATAATGCTTAAAGTTACTGGCGCTGGCGATTTGCATATCATTTACGGCAGTAATCACATCGCCAGCCAAAAGTCCAGCTTGCGCAGCTGGTCCATTAACGGCCACTTTGGTAATCAAAGCTCCTGAGTTTACCGCTAGGCCATAGCGATTTGCATAAGCTTGGTTGACAGTTAAAATATTTGCCCCGATGTCAGGTCGTGATATGACTCCTTCTTCAATTAGTTTATGAATAATAAAGGCGGCTTCATTAATGCTAACAACATAACCCACTCCACTTTCACCGGCTTGATAGATTTCAGTACTGTTTATGCCGACAACCTCCCCATAAATGTTAATCAATGGTCCGCCAGAATTGTATGCGTTAACAGCGGCATCAGTTTGTAACAGGTTATAAAGGACATTGCCACCGGTCATTTCTTTGGAAACATCGCAAGCGGTCACAATTCCTTTCGTGGCACTAATGCCCATACCAAGCGAATTTCCAACTGCTACTACCCAGTCTCCCATTCTCATCACTTCCGAATCACCAATAGTAAGAGGCTGTAAATTTTCAGCGTTAATTTTAACAACAGCTAAGTCGGTATAGACATCTGTGCGTTTTTCAACAGCTTCAAAGACTCGTCCATCATCCATGATTACTGAAATGGTATCAGCAACATCTACAAGATGACTGTTGGTCACAACCCAACCGTCATGACTAACTACAAAACCCGAGCCAGCGGACTCTTCAGAATACATTCCTTTAAAAGGATCTTGATAAGTACTTACAGTGTTAATATAAACAACCGCAGGTCTAACGGCATCAATGACATCAGCTAGATTATCAAAAGCTGCCAGTCCAATCCCTGGATAATTAGTTTCAACTGGTTCTGTGACTGTGACAGTATGGTATAAATCGCAACCACCAAGCGTACTGACACTTAATGCCAACACTAACATAGATGGCAGAAGCCAACGTTTATTTGCGCCTAACCTATTCATTTCTTAACTCTCCTACGAATTCTTCTGAAACGCTTATTATTCAGCCGTTAGTGTAACACGTGAAATGTAAAGGGAAAGTAAAGAAAATCGACTCCCCACAAAAAAATGAAAACTCGTGAGGTTGTATTGGCATAGCGAAGCCAAAGTTTCGGTCAGGTTTGAGATAATACTCTCAAGAAACTGGGGGTTACTGAATCAGTGTTTTCCCAAAGGAAGTGAAACACAGAAAACACTTCCTTTGCCAATGGCGCTGGCAGCAGTTATTTTGCCATGATGGTCCTCAACAATTTTTTTCACGATTGTAAGACCTAACCCACTGCCGCCACATTCACGGGAACGCGATTTATCAACCCGAAAGAAACGATCGAAAATATGCGGCAGGTCTTCCGGTGGAATACCGATCCCCCCATCACTAATTTCAATCATGGCAGCTTTACCATGACGCCAGGCTTTCATTCTAATAAACCCGCTCTGTAGATTATATTTTTCGGCGTTGTCCACAAGGTTAACCATGGCTTGCTTCAAGCGCATGGCGTCGCCACGCACATGTAAATCATTTTCAACTGGTTCCAGTACGTAATTAATACCACTGTCACGCACTTTAGCCTCTGTCTCCTTATAAACTTCCGCAAGTAAGGCTCCTAGATCCACTTTGTCGCGATGTAACGGTTGAGTTGAACCTTCCGACAGTTGAATAAGCGAATCACTAACACCGGCAATTCTTTCCAAGCTCAATTTCAGTAATTCGACTAGTTGCTGATAATCCTCTTTACTAGCATTCACATCCATCTCCAGCACTTCAATGTTGGTTTGCGCAATCGCCAGAGGAGTACGTAGCTCATGTGAAGCATCTTGAATAAACTGTTTTTGTGAATCAAAAGCGCTTCCTAAACGCTCAAGCATATCATCAAACGTATCAGCCAGTCTTTTTACTTCGTCATCCGGTCCATCATGCTTTATACGTTCCTTTAAATTGGTATATGAAATTCGGGAAGCCAGTTGTGAAACATGATCAATCGGTCTCAACATACGTGTGGCCAAGAAATACCCACCGACAAAGCCCACAGCTAATACAACAATCGTGCCCATAATTGAGATTGTACGTAGATTGGTAAGCGCTTCAGAGGTTTTAGTTTGAAGATAAGCACTCCAAGCAGCTTGGCTCTGTAAGAAAGGACCGTTTTGATATATGTCATTCAGGGCATTAGAGTAGGAAATAAAAATAACAATATTCATCAAGATTATGATTATGAGAATAAAAACAGCATATCCTAGTGTAAGCTGGAAACGAATTGACTTTAGAAACAAAGGACGTTCCAATCGAACCTGAGGGAGTGAAGTTTTAAAATTTCTGTTTGTCATATTTTCACTAACGTGCTGACTCATTCTAAGCTTCAGTTATTAGGTACCCACGCCCTTTGATTGTTTCTATATATTCTTTTTCCCCCACTGTTGCCAGTTTACGACGAATATTGTTGATATGCACTTTTATGGCTTGCGTAAACAGATTGGCATCCTCATTCCATACATGCTCAAGGAGTTCTTCTTGGCTGACTACGCGCGAAACATTGCGCACTAAGTATTCCAAAATACCAAACTCCTTAGTTGTAAGACTAACCTCTTTGCCAGACACAAATACCTTCAATGAATTGGTATCAACCACTAAGTCACCTGAACGGATAATCACGTTACGTGTTTCGCCTTCCCTTCGTAATACGGCACGCACACGAGCAAGCATTTCACCAAAATGGAAAGGTTTGACTAGGTAATCGTCAGCCCCACTATCGAGACCGGTTATCCGGTCATCATGACTGGAACGCGCCGTGAGCATCAAAATGCCTACCTGCGAGCCTTTGGTCCTCAACCGACGGCAAACCTCAACCCCATCGATTTTAGGAAGGTTAAGATCAAGCAACAGGAGGTCATAATCATTGATTTCAGCCATCTCAAGAGCCGCTTCCCCGTCATAAGCAATATCTACTGAATAGCCTGAACGTGAAAGACCGGACGCGATAGCTTGAGCCAGAGGCATTTCGTCTTCGACAACCAAAATACGCATAGCCTTAATAATATAACAATAGTTTACAAAGACCAAATTAAAACAATGGGGCTCTTTTTAAAGAGCCCCATTGTTTTAATTCTTGTGACTATCTTTACTTAATGAACAACGGTACAAGCACTAGAGTAATTGTCGCTAACAGCTTGATAAGCACGTGTAGTGACGGCCCAGCTGTATCCTTTAGAGGGTCACCAATGGTATCACCGACGACCGCCGCTGCATGGGCAGGAGTCTTTTTTCCTAAGATATTGCCATTCTCATCTTTTAGTTGACCGTCTTCAATCATTTTCTTGGCATTATCCCAAGCGCCTCCACCATTATTCATGAAGGAAGCCATCATTATCCCCCCAATCGTTCCTACGATGAGGAAACCGGCCACCACCATCGGTGCGTCAACCTCCAGTTCAATAAAACGGAACACAACACCAATCAGGATTGGGGCAATAATCGGAAGCAGCCCCGGAGCAATCATCTCTCTTAATCCGGCGCGAGCCGTTATATCTACAGCTTTGGCGTAATCAGGCTTGTGAGGATTGGCAGGATCCTTAGGATTAAGAATTTCCGGATCAGCGCGGAATTGACGTCGTACCTCCTCGATAATTTTACCGGCTGTTTTACCGACGGCTCTGATAGACATGGCACTGAAAAGGAAAACAACCATTACGGCAAGCAAAGCCCCAACAAAAACCTCGATGCTAGCGATATTTACCACTGTATAACCGCCACTGGCACCGGTTTTTATGAATGAAACCTGATCAAGATAGGCTTGGAAAAGCAGAAAAGCCGCTAAACCTGCTGACACCAAAGCATAACCTTTAGTGAGAGCTTTAGTGGTATTGCCAACCGCATCCAAACTATCAGTTATACGCCTAACCTCGGGACCAGCGCCTGCCATTTCATTAATACCATTGGCATTATCAGTAATCGGACCAAAAGTATCCATTGTTAAAATGTAGGGGCAAGTCATAAGCATACCCATAGTTGCAACCGCAGTACCGAAAGCGCCACCATGAACGATACCGCTCTGTACACCAAACCAATATGACAAAATAAGTGAAATACCGATAATCATGGCGGTGGCAAAAGTAGTTTCGTAGCCAACTGCCATACCAGCAATAATATTAGTGGCTGGCCCGGTTTTAGAGGCTTCAGCAATTTCGCGCACCGGGCGATATTTAAACTCCGTGTAATACTGAGTAACGTAAACCACAATAATACTGGCCACAATACCAACCAAACCGGCGGCAAAAAGCCACATGGAATTCCAAGCCAAATCATCTCTTAACATAAAGAATACACTGACAAAAAGGCCTATCACCGATAAAATCAAAGATACGTAGTATCCGCGATTGAGGGCACTCATAGGGTTTTCGCCTTCTCTAGCCTTGACGCAAAGAAGACCGGCCATACTGGCTATCATACCGAAGCCACGCACAACCATAGGGAACAATACCCAAACTACATTTTCAGTTGCCAAATAGGCGGCAATACCCAAAATCATTGCCCCGATGTTTTCAGCTGCGGTCGACTCAAATAAGTCGGCTCCACGACCAGCGCAATCACCGACGTTATCGCCCACCAAATCAGCAATAACAGCTGGGTTGCGAGGGTCATCTTCCGGAATACCCGATTCTACTTTACCGACAAGATCAGCTCCGACGTCAGCTGCCTTGGTATAAATGCCGCCACCAAGTTGGGCGAAAAGGGCCACAAAACTGGCACCAAATCCAAACCCAATAATTAGGTGAGGAGCGACATCAGGTTTACTAAAACCACCAAAAGCAATGAAAATTGCTGTCACACCAAGCAATGATAATGCAGTAATCAGAAACCCTGCCACCCCTCCTCCGCGTATAGCCACATCAACAGCTTCCTTCAAACTCCGCTGAGCCGCTGCAGCACAACGCACATTAGATTTAACGGCAATATACATGCCAATAAAACCAGCTATGCCAGAGCACAAAGCCCCAACTAGAAAAGCCACTGAAGTTCGCCAAGCGATATCAAATTCTTTATAGCCGGACTCATTACCTCCCAGTATACCTACCAAAACGCCGATTACGACAGCAATAATTACGGTATAGATGGCAATCGTGCGATACTGGCGTTTGAGAAAAGCCCAGGCACCCTGAAAAATCATATCGCCGATCTCCTGCATTTTCGCAGTGCCCCTGTCACGACTCAAGACGTTGCGCACCAACCACACTACAAAAATAATTGTAAGGATACCAGCAATTGGAACTATCCAAAATAGCGCAGGTATATCAGTCATAAACTTATCTCCCTCCTCAATAAGAAAAATTTGTGGGCTACATTATACACAGTACAATTGAGTTTGGCTAGTCAGAATTTATAATCCTGTCCAATCAGCCGTTTCCATGGTCCTTACGTAGCGGAATTTCTTTAATAAACAGGTACACTACAAATCCCAGTAGAGTGAATAGCAAGGCAATCAAAAATATCTCCTTAAGTGCTGAACTTAAGGCAGCCTGTAATGTTTGCATCAAATGTTCAAACAGTTGTTCTCCATTAATGTGAGCGTTCAGCAACGTATCTCTCATGGCTTGTTGGGCATCTAAATCAAGTAACATCCTAGGATTTCTAGCCAATTCCATTACCTGACTACTTGATAAGACATCGGTTACGTCTTGTGGTAAACTAGCCGTAAAATCAGTGGCAAAACGGTTAGTCAGAATTGAGCCAAAAATTGACAGTCCTACCGAAGCCCCAATTAGACGAATGAATGGAATTGTGGAAGTTGTTACACCAAGCATTCTGTACTGGACAGCGTTTTGAACAGCAATCGTAAACACCGGGAAAATTGAACCTACACCAATACCAGTCAACACAATGCTGAGTATGGCAAAAGAGTTGTTCGAAGCCGGATGCAAGCGAGTCATGAAGAAAAGCCCAACACACATAATTACCAGCCCAATTAAGCCTTGCATGCGGTAGTGCCCACCTGTACGTGACAAGAATTGGCCAGAAACAAAACTGCCAGCAACTTGACCTAACATCATGGGTGTAAGAAAACTACCGCTGATAGTGGCAGTTGTTCCAAGCACACCTTGAAAGAAAAGCGGAATAAAGGTAATCGCGCTATACATGCCAAACGCAGTAAGGAATACCGCGGCGTATGAAATAGAAACAATGCGGTTACGAAAAAGTGCAAGCGGGATTATGGGATTTGAACTCCTCTTCTCTGCAACAAGGAAACAGACAAACATTATCAAAAAGAAGCCGAGTAGGCAGGTTACCGGCAGTGATAGCCACTCATAACGCTCGCCAGCCAAAGAAAAAGCGAGCAGTAAAGACATTACTCCAAGTGACAAAGTAGCCATACCTAAATAGTCAATGGTTTTGCGTCCTCCCTGCGGTCGTAAATCGGGGAAGAAGAACCAAAATAAGACTATATTAAAGATTCCGAGCGGAATGTTGACAAAGAAAATCCAGTGCCAAGACAATTGATCAGTAATAATACCGCCCAATAGTGGTCCTAATATGGCTGATAGCCCAAAAACGGCGCTAATTATGCCTTGATATTTGCCCCGTTCGGCAGGGGGGAAAATATCAGCTATGACAGTAAACGAGTTAGCCATCATAGCCCCAGCCCCAAGCCCCTGTATACCACGTGCGATAATCAATTGTGTCATGTCACGGCTAAGCCCGGAAAAAACCGAGGCTATGGTAAAAAGGATTATTCCTCCAATGTAAAAGCGTTTTCGTCCATACATGTCAGTCAGTTTGCCGACAATTGGTACCGTAAAAGCTGAGGTTATAATGTAGACTGTCACTACCCAAGTGTAAGTAGAAAAGCCGTTAAGGTCAGTCATTATACGCGGCAGTGCCGTATCAACAATGGTTTGGTCGAGCGAGCTCATAAACATGGCGAGAAGCACGCCGACCATGGTCATTATCACTTTGCCTTTAGGTAAGGAGCGAAAACTGGGAGCTACTGATGATGCATCTTGTTCCATATTTTTCCGTCGAGAGAATTTTAACCCAACAACAACCTCACCAAATCTTTCATCATGTTACGCTAACAAAATAAGCTATGATTATGCACTCAAAACCTAATGGCGTCAATTTAGGCACGAACAAATGCATCCTTTGGGAAATGTTTCGCCAGCTCACTGAATCAGATAGACATTATCCTCTCAACAAGCCTTGTCATCAGATTCATGCTCTTCGTACTATTGGTTTGTTTCCTCTTTTTTCAGCTCGTGCCTCACGATGCACGCCTTGGGGTTTAGCTATGAGGTTGATTACGAGCCCATTCACTGCGGACTAACCCCGATCAGATGCGCGCCATACTCGTCACACTGCCATAATTGACAAGCAACAATCCCAACGCAAGGACAGAATCCTATCGTGCGTTCCGACGACTAGTTTCCTCTTTACGTTTAAAAGCAAACTTGACTCCGATTACTCCCAACACAAGGATAACGGCGTTAACAATTGTCCACCAGTCCATGAAAACCATGGGATTACCAGTCTTCTCGGTTAGGAAAAATACTATTAGCCCAGCAATGCCAAGTACTATGCTTACTATCAGCCATAGCATCTTTGTATTTTTGTTCTTGCGTGCAAAGGCATATACCAATGTGCCAATCGCTACCAAGGCTCCCGTTATTGCCAGAATTAGGTTAAGTAAAGCCCAAGGCGGAGATGCGCTCTCACTTTCCCATACGGCATAGAGAGTTATATTGCCGTTGACAGTTATGCTGTCATCAGCCTTATATTCCACCGTTGTTGCGCTGGCACTGGTTGACCAGCCAAGGAAAGCGTAATTGCTTCTGACCAGATTGCCCGCGCCTAAGACTGTTGCCTTGTCTCCGGCATGATAGCTGTTGGGGTCAATCGGAGCTACGCCTCTGGTATCACCGCCACCAACATAGGTAACACGATAGGTGGCTTCTGTTTCGGCCTGCCATACGGCATACAAGGTGGTATTGGAGTTGATGATGAAGGTACTACCGGCAGTGTATTGAGCTGTCGTAGCTGATTGGTTGGTAGACCAACCTAAGAATGTATAACCTGTTTTTACTAGATTACCGGTATTGCCTATTACTGTAACCGTACTGCCGGCATTGTAGGGACTGGCTGAGTCAACCGGTACGCTTCCACCGCTATTACCGTTTCCATTGTAAGTAACAGTATAGGTGGTTGGAGCCGGATTCTGCGTCCAGTTGGCTGTAACAGTGACATTGTTGGCTGGCATGGTAAAGGTGGTAGTGGCAATGCCGGCACTGGCTAAAGTTACCCCTCCGGTCGTTACAGTCCAGCCACTGAAAGTATAGCCGTCTCTGGTGCCGGCATTGATGGTGACGTTGGTACCTTGTCCGTAAGAACCGGCACCGGTTGTGGCGGCATAACTGCCGTTAACGGTAACCGTATAGAGTACCTGAGTCCAATTTGCTGTAACAGTGACATCATTGGCGGGCATGGTGAAAGTGGTAGTGGCACTGCTGGCACTGGCTAAAGTTACTCCTCCGACCGTTACAGTCCAACCACTGAAGGTATAGCCGTCTCTGGTACCGGCATTGATAGTGACATTGGCACCTTGTCCGTAAGAACCGGTACCGGTTGTGGCGGCATAACTGCCGTTAACGGTAACGGTATATTTGCCACTCTCCTGCCATACGGCATACAGAGTGATATTGGATTGAATCGGGAAAGCATACCCCGGTGAATAAGTAGATGCCACAGCGGTAGGATTTGTAGACCATCCGATGAAAGTATAACCGGTTTTAGCAAAATTACCGGTATTGCCTAATACAATTACCGTATCGTTATAGGAGTAAGTAGCAGGTGAGGCGGGGACGGAACCGGATGTATTTCCATTGCCGTTATAGGTAACTGTATAGGGGATGGCTGTCCATTGAGCATAAACTGTGATATCTGTATCAACTATAGTATCGCCAGTAAAAATCGTACCTGTTCCGTTCGATAATGTGTTCCAGCTATAAAATACATAACCAATACGTATTGGATTAGCTGGCATGTATGAAGTTAACTTGCTCACTTGTGGCACAAGCCTGGTAGTGTCAGATGGTGATACAACTCCGCCATTGCCATTAAAAGTGATAGTGCAAGATATATAGCTAATATCGAAATTATTGTATCCTTGCGTTAAGCTATCTGACCAATCAGGGCATAAAATATTGGCGAAGTACATTGCGTCATCAAGGGGAGAACGCTCATATGATGCGACAGCAGTATTATTAAAAAAGGTTACTCCCGCTCCTACTGTTAGACTATTGAGGAATTCATAAGGTATAAAGATACCACCCCCATTGCGTATTGCAATGTTGTTACTGATTTTGGAAGTACCAGATATTTCAAACGAACCGCTTCCAGTAAGGAAAACGCCACCTCCATCCGACAAGGCTGTGTTTGCAGAAATTATTCCTCCTGACATAATAAAACTTCCATCATTAAACACACCTCCACCCAAATTTGCGCTATTTGCACCAATCTGCCCGCCCAACATTTCAAAAGTTCCGCCAGAATAATCAATTCTGGCAATACAGACTCCGCCTCCAACTCCTGTAGCTTGATTATTTACGATTTGACCATCCTCCATGGAGAGAACGCCTCCAATATAAACGTAAACACCTCCACCGTCATCGGTAACAGTGTTGAGCTCAATAATCCCGTCTTTCAACGTAAAAGATCCATCGCAAAATACACCGGCGCCGAATTGTGCTTCGTTAGTTGATATTTGGCCACCTGTCATCAAAAATTGACCACGCATGAATAAAACCCCGCCACCTAATTTAGCTTGATTGTAAGAAATAGAACCATCCGACATATCAATAACAGAGTCATCTCCATACGAATAAACACCTCCACCTTGGTTGTAGGCAATGTTATAGGTTATTTGCGGGGATACTGTGCCAGTTTTGGAGATACTTAGCGTACCGTCCATGTTATATAGACCGCCACCACTAGCGGCTATATTCTCAGAAATAATCCCTCCTGTCATATTGAGTGTTGCAGAAGTTCCAGCAATAAACACTCCACCTCCGTAATCAGTAGCATTATTTCCGATAACCGCTCCGGCGCTCATTGTGAACGTAGCTGTGTTATATATTCCGGCGCCATTCTTAGCAGTGTTAGCTTCAGTTGCGCTCAGACCTCCAACAACACTGCCAAACATATTCAAAATACCAGCATTGTATACGCCGCCACCATTCTCATGTGCAATATTGCTTGCAATTACAGCGCTTCCAGAGGTAGAGAGGCTAAACGTTCCGGCATTATAAATACCGCCACCGTTTTCTGCAGTATTGCTTAAAATACTCCCTGCGTTCATAGTACAAGTACTGTTGCAGTATACACCGCCGCCGCCACCGCTGGCAGTATTGGAGCTTATCTCAGTACCCGCGATTAAGTTACTTGTACCTACAGCTATATATATCCCACCACCATCATTACCAGCAGTGTTGCTTAGTATTCTTCCACCAGTCAATGATAAACTGCCACTAGTATTACTGTATATCCCACCGCCATCGCTACCGGCGATGTTGCCGCTTATTACGGCATTATTAAGTATCTCTAATATACCTGCATTGATAAATATTCCCCCGCCATTTCTGGTCGCAATATTCTCAGTTATGCTAATTGAGCCGTCTATTTTATAGATTACGCCTCTAGCCTGAATGTAGATGCCACCGCCATCCAAAGCTTCGTTAGAATAGATAGTAGCATTAAAACTTACTGCCCCAAACGCCGTGGCATAAATGCCACCGCCGTATCTATTAGCTGTGTTATTATGAATCTTGCAGTCAATCGATGCGTCAAAACCGCCGGCGTTTCGCCATACTCCACCGCCATTTTCAGTAGCTTTATTGTAGGCAATTTCACCATTATTCATTTCAATATTGCCACCGTATTGATATACACCACCACCATTTGAGCTTGCATTATTATATGAGACTCTTGCAGTGTCAGTCATGGCAAATATAGCGCCTACGTTGATGGCAATTCCCCCACCATAGTGTGCGTTGTTTCCGTACCCCTCAATAACGCCTCCTACGACGCCACCAGACATGGTAAAGGAACCACCATTGAGTGAATAAACACCTCCGCCACGAG
>JGI24702J35022_10000644_pt1 | contig 21252 bp, 15 predicted proteins | sample TergutTh196P4_FD_35022 | JGI IMG/M metagenome (IMG submission 35022)
GCCTATTTGTTAAAGTAACATCCTTCCCGGGCGATTTAGGGGTTGGAATAAGTCTCACAATTTCCGAGGTGGAGATTAGTCATACAAGTTTCTCGCCTCATTCCGCATCAGGGAAGTTTGGTCACTGTGGATTAAATGAGTTTAGCGCTGCAAAGCGTTTCCAAAACTTTGATAGAACCCCCCAAAAAGCCGTCTTTGATTTGCGTATCCTTAGATTTTTACTAATATGGTAAATCGATATTCGGAACGTTAAATTATGAGCAATGGGTAGAATTCCCGACGCAGTCCAGTTATTCAACCCATCCCCAGGGTTCTTATGTCCCACTTTAATCCGACTTGCATTTCACTCAATCCATGCATGTTTCTGATACTTCCAGAGTCTTCACGTTAAATACTGCAAAACGTAGTATGCGGTTGCGCGCGCTAAAATTAATTTAAACGACGGTGTTTTGATCTCAATCCTTGCACGTCCCATCAACCCCCGTCGCCCTGCAATAAGTACGCGCGCGCAAATAACCCAAGAAAGGAGCCGCTGTCCCATGTATATTTTATCATTGTCCAGTCAAATAAAGATGATCACAGAAAAAAGAATAATTGTTAGTGCTGATGAGGGAGTCTGCCCGCAAATTGATAATTGTCTATTCCTGCGCAACCGGTGTTACAGGCTTAACTACCGAGGCAAAACATATGAGATAGTCTGTCCTGAATACATCAATAGGGAAGACAAAAGAATATTAATCACCCCGTTTTTTTTAATTCACGGAAGGAAATTCCCAATACATGTATATCTTCTATTCCGTTTTCGGAATAGAAGATATACATGTATTGGGGTTTGAATAATTTCCGCTGTCAAGTGCGATCAAAGCGAACACAGGGCCGTTGATGCCCTGCCATATGGTTTTGTCAAAATCGGCAAGTGGCAAAGTCAAGTCATACCCGGCAAAAGCGCGCGGATCATAGCCTGCCGCCGTCAAGCCTAAAATTACACGGGAGTAGTCGGTATATCTTCTTTCATGCAATACGCCGCCGCGTTCCTTAAAATAATCCGTGACCGTCTGTTAATATCCCTCGTACTACGAATTCGGCACGCTGTAATCGCTCCGGGCAAGTCCAATCATAACTCATTCGCCGCCCACGCTGTCCACAATCGGTTGTTTTACCGCCCCATAAACATATGCCGCCGTTTTGGTTACTGCCGCATCAATAGCATTCTTATCCGCAGCGTAAACCGCTGTCGATAATGAAGCTAATACTGTTAATGCTAAAAATAATCCTGTTAATCTTTTCATTTTCTTCTCTCATTTCAATAAATAACAGCTTGTATATGTAATGGTCTGCTTACCGTTGTTATACGGAACATTCGATAACTCACAAACCTTGCTCACCCATAATCCATAGGCTTCCATTGAAGATATTGACTTGTCAGGAAAGCGGCACGACGCGTCCGGGTAGGTGCAGGCTTCACATAGCGTACAAGTTCCTGCTCCCATCGGAAGAATATCGTCATACCGTGCTTTTAATAGTTCAACAAGCTTAACAAAATCCTTTTTATGTTTTTCGCTTGTCGCCTGAATGGTTTCGTAGTCAAAATCGTCCTCCATTTTACCAATGGTTTGAACGATAATCCCATATGAATATTTCGCGGCGTGCTGCGCCGCTTCCTCAATACTTCCGCATCCGGGCGGACACCGCCAATTCTTGCCGTATTGATGACAACGGTCAACACTGCACATATCACGCACTTCCGGCATAAATACCAATGCGGACACATTCAATTCACCCGCTTGAGAAAAACCTGTGTCAAGTGCTTCTTGTATCAATTCTTCGGTATTATATAGCATTTTCTATTTTCACCTCCGGGGTAATGATTCCTTGTTGCACAGTTGTTGGCTTTGGTCTTGGTTTTGATTGTAAAATCTCTTTTGTCAATCCCGCACGGACAATCACATTTTCCCATGTTCCGAACCGCTCTGTCACATACGATAACGCAATATAGTTTAACATCTGTGGAAACGGCGGTACCCGTCTTTGCCTGTTACAGTGCCGTATAATATCCAGAAGCTCCTCATCAGTAAGAATTTCGTATGTTAATCTCCCTGTCGGAGCATCTATAATAGGTTTTATTTTGTCATGTTTTTGGAGTTTTATGCTCCCTCCCTGCGGTAATTTTAGAAACCGTCTTTTCAATACAACTGTTGATTTTTGCATCACGTTTTTTCGCTCCTGTTCAGTTTGCTAAGAAACGGCGGAGAGGCTTATCCAAAAAGTATAAGCTTCCTGCCTTTCGCATTACCTATCACTTCAAGATTTGCTCAATAAACCGCATTAACAGCGTCGCCGCTTCCGCGCGTGTTGCTGTGCCGTCCGGCGCAAACGTGTTTTCGCCGCGACCTTGGATCAGACCTTTTGCAACAGCCCACTCTACGGCAGTCTGCGCCCAATCCGAAACTTTATCCGCGTCTGAGAACGCAGACAAATCTGTAGTTGCGCTCACAGCAATACCTTTCTGCTGTGCAAAGCGGTACAGGAGCGCCGCAAACTGTTCACGGGTAATGCTGTCATCCGGGCCGAACAGTCCTCCGCCATAACCGCCGACAATACCGTTTTCAGAAGCCCATATGATCGCTTTTGTGTACCACTGTCCACCCGCAACATCGGTGAACGGATTTGCCGCAGTCACTTCCGGCTCTCCCGCGTAACGATAAAGCATTGTCACCAGCATGGCACGTGTTACGTTTGTTTCAGGGGAGAATAAGCTGTCGCCTGTTCCCTGCATGATACCGTTCTCATTTACATACTTCACAGCTTCATAAAACCAATCGGACGATTTCACATCAGTAAACGGATTTACCCAAGCATCCTCCGGCGCGTCATAAGCCACGGCGTAAACAGAGAAGTGAGATACCGTAAATTCAACGCATTTAGTGTTCGCATTATAGGTGCATGGGATTTGCGTCATTTCTCCATCGTCATTTATATACCATACCACCAAATATTCCGCTTTTTCACCGGCTTTCAGTTCATAGGGGATGGATACCTTCACTTTGCCGTCACCCATGTCGGAAATAACTGTTCCTCCCGAAATGACAGTTATATCCACCACAGGATGATCGCCGACCACTTCTTTTTGTTCTTCGGTTAGGGTATTTTTATCTACCCGTTCAATAATGATAGTGATATTGTCGCCAGTCGCCGCGCCTACAATCGCGGTTTGCGCCGCTTTGTAAAATGTAACGCTGCCGCCTGGAGTTTCGACCTGTAAGCCTATACCTGCTTTTGAAACTTCTTCAATTGCCTTTTTGGAAATATCAACGCTGACACTTGATGCCATGCCGCTTCCCAATTTCGGTTTGATAACAACCGTATCCGCTTTCTTATCCTTCGCTTCTTTCACAGCATCGGTGATTTGCTTGTCTGTAACAGACGATGTTGCCTTGCCATTACTGACTGTTGCCGCCGGCTCTATCGTGACGGTGGTAGTTGTGGTTGTTGTACCTGTTCCGCCGCCACCTCCGGTCGTGTTGGTTGTAGTGTTGTTTGTGGGGCTTTTATCCGCAGCTTCCAACCATTTATTCCATGTCAAACTGTTTCCTAATGATGGGTATTGCGAATCGCCAAACCAATCTGACACTTCATAGCGGTAATCATTCACATAATGCCAAATTACAACATCACCGGCTTTTAATACCTGTTCTTTCAGACCATATCCCGGATGTTTTCCGTTGATGGCATACATCCAACCGGAATATTGTCCGTTGTCAAACTCACCTAACACATACCCGCCAAGGACTTTGGGTGCGGTTATGGATTTTACATAGTTCTTGTCCGTGCCGACCGCCTTTAATCCGGCATCGCCAATTGCTTTTACAAACAAGTCATAAACAGTTTCGCCCTCGTTCATAGAATAGGACTTTGTAGCAATCCATGTCACATAATCTGCACCTTTATAATCGCCGTTTGAGAGATTGACATCTCCGCTGGATTGATTTGCACCGATCAAGCGGAAATTCACGTTGACTTTGTTAGTTGTAGGTGTTCCACCGCTTGTTGTCTGCAAATTGTCAACCGCTGCTTGGAGCGCGGTTCTTGCGTTATCTACTTCGGATTGTGTCGCACCTGTATTTGCCACAACAGTTTTTGCCGCTGTCAACGAAGTTTGAACTGCGTTCCATGTAGAGGTAGTATATCTGCTTGCAGTCAATGCTTCTACTTGTGTGATCAAGGTGTTCAGCGTGGTTTTATTTACACCTGTTACTGTCAAGACCAACCAAGGAGACATGAGCGGAGTAGCACCATCGGCTTCAATTGCACCAACAACATACATTCCGGGCGCGGTGAATTTAATTATTACATTTCCATTCTCGTCTGTGACGCCTAAAACACCACCGAATTTACCTGTTTCAGCATTTATTGTTACGATGCGCGCTCCTTCAACAGGTTCGTCCCCCTGCCATGTATTACCTTGCAGATTCAATGATAAATCTGCATTTGTTTCCACGTATGCGTTTTCAATTTTGGCGTCGTTTCTCTTAAACCAACCATATTGGTCAGCATAAAGCGGATCACGAATGGCGAATAATTCAACGATGTCACCATTTAATAACTCCTGATCCGGCGCGCCAACCCACGGGCTTTCTCCATTGACATAGTACTTCATATTTCCTGCATTATCGCCCATAAAGCAGGATATAAAGTCGCCGTAATCACCATGAGAAAGTTTCAGTTTGCTGTTTATGGTTGCTTTATCACTACCAAACACCGCAATATGAGCCGCTACGATAGCGTCTAAAGCGGATGCTTTTTCACCACCGAACGCATCATTGTAGCCGTACTGTTCAGACAAATCAGGCGCAACGGTAAACTCTTTACGGATAATTTTAAATCCGCTGTTGTCCACTTGATAGGATATTTTCATCTTAATCGGGTCGCCCGGTTCCGGTTCTTTCGGGAATGCATCAGACATATTATACAAACTGTTTTCTTCGTTTAAGAAACGATCATATGCAACCAATGCATACGATGCTTGTTCTGTTGTCATTTGATTGACGATCATAGAATCGCCCTGACCTTTTCTCAAGAAACCGCCTGTTGTCGCATCATAATATGTTAGCAGCGAATCTACATATTCCTCCGAATCCATGCCAAGCGCTGACAGTGCAACAATGATTTGCGCGTTACCTTCTGCGTCATTTACCGTTTGCACTTTCAGCCAATTAAGCGCGCGGTCAACAGAATTTTTAACATCTGTGCGATTATTATAATACGGAGCAAGGGCTTGAACCGCCATTGCGGTGATATCTACATCCTTAAATTCAAACAATCCCCAACCGCCGCCCGAGATTTCTGCTGCGAGAATCGCATCAACGAACTTTCCTGTATCTCCGTCATAAGGCTTGGAATTAAGTGCAATAAGAGCATATATGTCTGCATTTATCGTTTTGTCCTGATTATGTCTTGCATCGGTTGCAACATAGGTTTTAAAAGCCTCCGTCAAATCAATTCCTTTATAATTCGCCGCGTCTATACCGAGTGCTGAAAGTGCAAGTGCAACACGTTCATAATCCGTCCATTTTGTAACTTCACTGCCAGCCGCAAGTGCGGTATCAAGAGCTTGTAAATATTTAGCAATCCAAGATTCACTTGCTTCGCCTGCACGTGCAAGAGCAAGCACTGCCCACTCGCCGCCAACACTGCCAACATCCGGTGTAGTTATTTTTGAGCTAATCCAACTCAGCGCACTTTCTAATGCGGTTTGATATGCTACTGACGGAGATTCCGGCACTTTTGCTGAATTAAATGCTGTTATCGCATTATTCAAAGCCGTAACAGCATTGTCAACTTCATTCTGCGTAGCGTCTGCGTTATCCGTTACCGCTTGCGCTGTCGTAATCGCTGCTTCCAAAGCGTCAACAGCCGATTGTGTATATTGTCCCGGGGCTGTGCCTGGCTGCGCGCTGTTCAGCATACCCTGTGCTTCCGTTATCTTACTGTTTAACGCTGTTTTGTCTGCGATAATTGGTGTTGTACCGCCATCCAATGCCTCCAATGCGGTATTAACCGACGCCTGTGTGCTTGTCAGCGTTTTCAGCGCATCAAGCGCATCTGTATATGCCGAGCCATAGCTTTCCGAAGTCCCCAACGTGTTAATTTCAGCGATTTTCTTTGTCAGTGCATCCTTGTCAGCAGGTTGGTTCTCATTTTGGATATCTGCCCCCAAACCGGTTTTTGTATACTGCCAACGCATAATGTTGCCATCTTGAAGAGTCACATCACTTGCACCGACAGATGAAAAAATATTGTTCACACAGAACATCCAACCTGACTGTCCACCCTCGTCAAATTGGCTCAGATAATTTTGTACCGCTCCATTGTAACCCGGATCATAAACACCTGCCAAATAGAAATTGCTGCTAACAGAACCTGTTATATGATATGGGTTAGTAATACCCGGATACTTATCTGCCAATAATTTTGTTACAACATAAGCGGCGGTGGAGTCTTTTGGTACGGTTATTTGTGTTGGTTCAACAATATACTCATCGTTTATCGTGAGTTTTTCCACAGTCGCTGTAACTGTTATGGTTTCAACCGGCTGTGGCTCATTTACCGTTATGTTGAACGACGTTTGCTTCCCTTCATATGATACATCAATTTCTGTATCGGTTAAAGAGAGAACCGTACCCTGAGCCGGAGTTGTTGTGTAACCAGAAACCGCTTCTTTAGAGCCGTCACTATATGTAGCAGTTACGACCAAACCCGTAAGGCTCAGTGTTTCTCCTGCCATATAAATTGTTTTATTTGGTAGAGTTGTTGCTTCCATAAATGAAAGATAAATATCACTCAACGCCCGGTAAGCGGACATCAAATTGTTAAGTGCGGCATCAATTATTCCTTGCGTTTGATTCAGCGTTGATTCTGAAACAACATCTCTGGTCGCCTCAAGTGCTTGCTGAAAATCATTCCAGCTATCATCGTTATAATCGCCTTTTTCAATTCCTCCCAGTTCGGCAATCTTTGCGATAAGAGCATTTTTATCTACAATACTGCCGGAGGTGGGGGTGTCAAAAAGATAGGGTGACTGCATCCCGCCGACGTTTAAAAATTTATCGTATGTGAGAAGCGCACGGAATACCTGCTCTGTTGACAAGATGTTTGAGTATGCTTTGTCAGTAAAGCCAAAACGATAATCCGGTGTAGCATAGAGATTAAACAAGCCGGTCACTATCGTAAATTGCGGACCCCATCCGGCTCGTACAAATTCAGTAGCCGGGTCTTTTCCGATGGAAGTGGCTGCCAAAATAACCATGGCTACAGAGTTGGCATTACCGCTATTTGGAATTGATTCACTGCCCTCGCCAAATGTAACTTGATTTGAATATAGTTTTTGTTGTGTTTTAAGCCATGCAAAAGCATTATCAACAGCGGTTTTCACAGCAGATTGTGCGTAATAGGGAGATAAAGCGGTAATGACCATGCTTGTCATATCCACATCGCCTGCTAAAGCTCCCAGCGCCCAATTCCAGCTTTTACCTTCAATTTGTGCTTCCAGCAAAGCTTCAATAAGAGCATTTCTTGTCCACTTTGCACCTTCCGGAACAACATAATTACCGGAGTCAAGGGCGATCAAGGCGAAAGCCAACGCATTAACCTGTAATTCACGCTGATCATTTACAATTATATCAAGCAAATCGTAGATATTTCCTTGACCATCTTCGATCCTGCTGATATCAATTCCCAATGAAGTTAAAACAATTGCTGTGCGTTGCAAATCAGTAGACTGAGAGAGCGCCGACGTAATGGTTTTTTGAGAATCTTCTAAAATTTTAGACTTATTTATATCTCCGGAACGCCCGGCATAAGCCATTGCCATGACTTCCCACGGTTCAACAGTACCAATGTAGGATTCAGCGATAGCTTCAAGTGCAACGGCAATTTTATCATTTATTGCCGTAGGATTTGCCGTAAGCAATTGGCTTATTGCTGTTTGCAGTATAGCAAGCGCGGCGTCAACCTCAACTTGTGTAGCGTTTCCTGTCCGGGCAATAAGCTTTGCGCTGTCCAAAGCATCCGCAAGTTTTCTCCAACTTATCTCGGTGTAGACCGCCTGTTGAAGATTCTCTGCATCCGCAATTTTAGCGTTAAGTTGTGCTTTATCTGTATTGTTACCGGACGGCGTCAATGCAAGTATTGCCGCTGATAAATCGGAAAGCGCCTCGTTTATTTCCTTGCTGTTTGAATATGCCGATAATTCTACTTCTTTTGAAATACGAAGCGCTTCGCTGAAGACTGTCCAGCCTTCTTTGTAATCCTGTTCAAGCAATGCATTTGCTTTTTGTATTTCAACCGATAACGCCGCAATATCAGGAACAACAGGTTCCAGTGCCGTTATCGTTTTTTTCAGTGCGGAATATGCCGTATCAATATCATATTGAATCGAATCGACCATATTGTTTACTTTTTCCGCATATGCAATTGCCTCTTCTAAATTGTTCCAATCATTTGTCCAAGAGGCATAGTCCCTATAATCCGCCCTGTTTAAGCTTTTGGATTTTGAAATCAAGTCAGCAAGCGCTGTTTTATCAGCTACATCTGCAACCAAATCTACGGTATATGGATGAGAAAGCGGGAACTTTTCGCCTCTTCCGGCAATATTTTCATATCCGGTAATTGGCTCTTGTAAATAAACCTGAAACCAATAAATAAGGTCATCATGATTTAATTTATAGCCTGAAGCCCCCATAGCCGCACCATCCACATCGGTTACAACGCCGTACATCCAGCATTCCCTTTTTCCGTATATAGCCCTTAGATAACCGCCGCCGAATTCAAGATTATCACCGTGACCGTCCATGATTACCAGTGCGGTCGTTAAATCCATCAAATTCCATCCGGCAGGGACTCTAACCTTGGTTTTAGGGTAAAAATAACCAAGCTCTGTTCCGGGGTCAGCCTGGGCGGAACCGTCGATATCTCCGGATATGCTGATGGTTACATACTTAGGCAGAATATTCATCTTTGCTTCTACCGCGAGCAATTTTTCATATCCGCTAATATCACCGACCGTTGCGCCAGCCGTAATTGCAGCATTATACGCTGCATTCGCTGATTTGAGTAAGTCTTTGACTAATAAGGTATCTCTGGTGACTTCGTTTACATCAATGGCTTCTGGTAATGCTGCAATAGCTATGATAGCTTGTTCTATGGCTGCCTCTTTGTCGCTCATAGGCAGTAAGGTAAGATTAAAATTTTTGGGGTTCGTTAAACCATCTTTTGAAACAGTAGCTGTCAAGACCACAGAAAGAAAAGATGATCCCGGTTGAGGTCTTACTACTTTTCCTAATGAACTTATGGCTTCGTTCGGCACTGAAATCCAAATGATCGAAGAGCCTTCATAACCGGTTGAAGGGAGTGTTAAATCATACAGAATATTATCTTCCGCTGTATTCTGCCCCCTAATAGCATCAAATGTCAGGGCATTCCAGTCTGAATCTATCGCTTCCTGACCTATCGCCTCAAGAGCCTTTACAGTAACCAAAATTTCTTTTGTATCACTTTCAATGCCTTTGCTAATAGTGGCAATCAAAGTAACGGTAACATTTCCAGATGAGTGATTAGGACGGGTTATCACACCGCTGTCCGTTAATACAGCCGGGTTTGAAGATCCCCAAGATATTGATGTGCCAACAGGTCCCGTCAAAGGCAGAGCCATATCTTCCGAAATGAGTGAAGTATCCCCAAGTGAAAGATTTTCTTTTGCCAAAGCAACCGCGCGCGCATCATTAGATAAAACAGGCGCTTTTACTGAAACGTTATATGTACGGGTGTATGTTGGGAAAGTTTGCTCGCGAAGAGAAAAATTATTCGGGTTTGACGGGTAGCCGGTATTATTATCGTCAGCGCCAACAGCAAGCGCTATCGTACCTGTGATTGTAATATTTTTATCGCCGCTTAATAGCAAATAATTGATCAGCTTCCCGTCAGGAGCGATCACGTCCGTATTACTGATTTCCCACTTGATTTTTAGGTTGTTAAACGCTCTTTCGGGTAAATATAAATCGCTTGTAACATTTTCAAAGCTTTGATTATTAACTAACACAAGCTCGTCCGTCAAGTTATTATATGCATTTAATGTAGGATCCGCAAAATCGATATCAACAGGCCTTTCATTTCCGTAAGGAGTGACATAGTCCAATTTTGACGCCGGAACGCCCATTATGTCAAAATCGTCTCCATAATTAGGGCGAGCATAGGAATACGACTGTTTTAAGAAAACAAAGGTAATGGCTTCATTGTGTTTTGGAATATAGTTTTTTGTTGTTGATGCCGAGGTTCTGCCATGATCCATATTTCCGTCAATAAAATATTTCCATTCATATTGGTTGATGATTCCATTGACATTGTTTATTCTATATATTTGATATCTGGCATCAATGACGAATGACGGATCAAGCTCTGCCATCATGGAAAGCATCCTGATAACAGTCATTTTAGAATCGATTTTTATTTTAGACTTGGGTACAAAATCTTCTTCCAAATAAGTAATCACGCCTGTATTGGGGTTAAATACCGCGCCTAAAACCGAAAAGGTAACATCCCTTGGAAGTTCGGATATTTTATTTTCAGCTGAAGCTATGTTTGCATAACTTATAAAGCTCGCTGCTTCGCCGTCAGTCCATCCGGCGACTATCGCGTCCGTGACGGCTGATTTCGCTTCACTGAGTTTTGATAGCGCATCAGTTTGAGTTTCATATGTTATTGTGGACGCATCCGGTATCAGCGCAAGTTTTTCTTCCGCAGTGATTTTTGCTTCCTCTTTAGCCAGCAAGGACTCTTCTGTTTGCGGAAGTACGCTTACAGGATAAGTCTTCACAACAGTATATCTGTCTCCTGTTACGCTAAAAGTTGCTGTAAGACTTGCCATCACAATCTGTTCACCTGTAGCAGGTCGTGTTATTTTACCTGTTGACGTAATGATGCTCGCATCGCTGGTCGTCCAAGTTATGGTAACATCCTCGCTGGAAGCAGAAGGAATTACCATAGTAGGTAGGTTAACATGCGAAGTAAGGTTTTCTGTTCCAGGATTAAATTCATCAGCAAAAAGCACCATTTCTCTTATAGCATTTGTCGAAGCTAAAACTGTTATGATTATTCTTGATTTGTCAGAGGCGTCATTTTTTTTGACAGTAGCGGTTAATGCTACTTGCGTATTAACGTTCGGACGGGTAACAACGCCCCCGTGGCTAACAACTTCTGTGTTACTGCTTTCCCATGTAACTTCCAAACCATCCTGTGTGTCCATAAGGTTCAGATGGGTTTCAACCATACTCGCCAACATACTGTTGGCGCCCCTGATGCTGTTAAAGGTTATTTTTGCAGCAGCATCAGAAACCTCCTTTTCATCACCCGGCGGCAGTTTGCGGACAGTTACCACAAACTCCTTTATGTCTTCATATTCTGTTTCCCAATCTGGAGTATACGTATAGAGATAAGCTGTAATAGTGACCTCTGCAGAGTCACTACCAAGCCGATCCAACTCCCTATCCAGGTCACTGCTATCAAGTCTTCCATCATCCCAAAATATGTATGGGTCACTTTCCCACCAAATCTCAGCTCCATTCGGCCCATATTCCGGAAAGTACATATCTTTTATTATATTGTCCGCGTCTAAATTGCCGTTGAGAATAATATCTATGGTCAGCCAACCCGAATCTAACTGTAGTGCTATCTCAGGGTCTATCGCAAATACGCTCATTGGCATAATACCAATAACCATGGTCAACGTCAGTAACAGCGCCAACGCGCGGGACGTAAATTTTGTTTTCATGAAATCTTCTCCAATCTTATTTTTTCTTTTCTAATTTTATATTTTGGATTCCGCCATTTACCCCGAATTAAAATTGTTATTTCAAATATCACCTCAAATGTTTTTGATTTTTTCGCTTGCCTTCATACGGCACTTTTCGTTTCCTCTGTCGCGTTCATAAGCCTGTCCATAATATAGCCGTAATTGTCCCGTCTGTGTGGTATAAGACAATCGATGCATTCTTTTTTTCCGTTGTCCAAATATGTAAACTTACCACCGCAATCATCCAATCCATATAGAGGACAAAAGCAGAACAGACAGTTGAAACCTTCGCCGGTTTCTGCGGCGTGGAATGTCTCGCCATTTTCAATGCCGTGACATGGAAAATACTCACACCGCTCGTTTTGAAAAAATGAATACCCTTTACCCTGCCAGTCTTTACATCTGCTCATTGCAATCCCCCTTTATAATGACATCAAAAAAGGAGATTTCTAAATGAACACCGCGTTTTTTCAAACGCCGCTCAATAAGAAACCTCCGGCTTTCCGGTCAGTTTATTTGGTTACAGCTTAATACTTTTTTTCAATTCTTCGACTCGGATCGGAATGCTGTCTTGGATTACTACTCGTATTTCCCCATGTTCTATACTGCGGATAAGCTCAAGCAACTTCCTTTCCTTTTCTGTAGGAACGAATTTTTCCGTATCCATATTAATTATCACCTCCCCAAGTGAAATTTTATATATAGGCAGAGTTTTGGGCAAAAATAAAACGGTCGTAACAATCTATTTTAGATTGTTACGACCGTATTTTCGTAAATTTGCGAACCACAAAAGTGGACGTTTATACTCTTGTAGGTCTTCTGACTTGCTCATCTGCGGAAAGATTTGCTGTTCTTTCCGTGCGAATTATGTTCTGCCTTCCCAGTTTCCCAGTGACTGACTTTCGTCAACGAACATAACTCTCAGCGCTTACAGCGGCGGTACCGTCCGGGACTCTCACCCGATTCCCTTGTTCACCCCTACGGTCTTGTAATACGCCGCAGGGTCACAAAAGTAGATATTTAGTTTTTTAAGCGCATATACAAATAGATTAAAGCATCTTGCGAAAAATGTCAATAGAAAATATGAAAAAATGCAAAATGCAAAAAATGCAAAAAATGCAAAAAATATTGATTTTTCAAGGTTCAGACTACTTTCTGTAACTGCTAAGTTTTAGTATATAACTACCCGCGCTGCAGTCGCGGGATGGCTATTGGGAGCAATAAAAAAAGCGGGGCGGTTTTTTCCGCCTTCTTTTGGACACAGATCAAACCGCCCCGCTATATTCTTTGTTATTCGTTTTTTGAATTGACTGCGATCATTGGACAACCTTCGCAGTCGCTGTCACAAACCAAGCCGTCCAAATCCTCATCGCTAACAATGCGGATAATAAGAGAACCATCTTTTGTGACGCGGGTTTCTAATACCGAGTTAGGCTTTATACCAAGCGCATCGTAATCTTCGGAGGGAATGGGTATAAATTTGAATTTATCCATTTTTTCAATTCCTTTCATAAGTTAATAATAAAAAAAGGCACGACGGATCGTGCCATTTTGCAGTTTATTCATTTTGTTTGATTTTTGTGTTCACATGGGTTCATTGCTCTCCGCAAAGGAGAAATCACGATTTTGCATTCCTGAAATGGAGTGTTGAAAAACACTTTAAAAAAGCTGAAAGCCCTTGAAATTCAAGGGCTTTCGTGGTCTGCATATTTTTTCACAGACCCTTTTGGTGGAGGCGAGGAGAGTCGAACTCCTGTCCGAAATCACATCCACAAGCGCTTCTACGGGTGTATCCTGTATAAAGTGCGGATGAAAACAAGTTTGTTTCGAATTTCATTAATGATATTCGAGAAAAAAAGATATATCACCGCGATTCCCTTCACATACTCCTTACAGGAAAGTTATATGCGTCGGTAGCTTCATATAATCGAGCCGACCGCAAAGCTTAGGCCGGCCAGTTCCGGTATTTGACCTGCTATACCTAAGGTCTGACTTAATGACGCCAGCTACCCCCAGCTCAGAAACTGCGGACTGACGGGCGGCTTATTTTAAGCCGCGGCTAAAACGTAATTATCGTTGTTAGCATTTATTATTGTTCCCGTTTTTTTAAGAGGCCAACGAGAATCCTCTACCCGCTACGCAAGATTCAACAACCCCGTCGAAACCAGTACGCCCCCGTATTTAGAATTGTTCTTTCATACGTCTGTCAATTTCCCTCTTTGCATCCCTTTCGGCAATGTCCTCCCGCTTGTCGTACAGTTTTTTCCCGCGGGCGACGCCTAATTCAACCTTCACCTTCCCATTCCTAAAGTATAATTGGAGGGGAACAATTGTCAACCCCTTTTGTTGGATAAGCCCGGTTAGTTTATTTATTTCGGATTTGTGCAATAAAAGTTTTCTGTCCCGCAAAGGGTCTTTGTTGAATATATTACCCTTCTCATATGGACTGACGTGCATCCCGTAAATATACGCTTCACCGTCTTCAATTGCGGCATAGCTTTCCTTCAGGTTGGATTTGCCCTGCCTGATGGATTTAACCTCTGTGCCCGACAAAACAAGCCCTGCTTCAAGCGTCTGCTCAATAAAAAAATCATGTCTGGCTTTTTTATTCTGTGATACGACTTTTATCTGATCTTTTTGCATTCCTCTCTACTCCCTGTGTAATCATTATAACTCACAACAATGACTTTTACCATAATTGCGAGGGGGGAGATTTTAGTATAGCGAGTTGTGATGGGGGAGAACTCGGTATAGTGAGGGGAAGATCTCCACATAACGAGGCGGGAAAATGCACGCTGCCTCAATAGTTGGCAGACATTTTCCCGCCGAAGTTACAACATAGGTTTTCTGTTGTTTGATCTTTATAAATCCTTAATAAATCCTTTTGTACTCTTTCAGCAGCTTTACAAACTCATAGCGATACCCTTGCGTATCCCGGCCAAGGCTGTTTTGCGCAACCGATATTATCCCGTCTATCGTCACGTTGCCCAGATAGCTCGAGCGGCGAAGCAGATGCCCGAAGCTTACCACCGCCGTTGCAAACCTAAAGTCGTCACTGTTATTTCGCATTACTAACCGCTCGACTCCGACCGGATGGAGAATAAGGCGGCTTTCAGCCTCACCGGGTTTTTTATAGCGCAGCCTTACCTCAAACAGCTCATTGGGGAACCCGGAGTTCAATTGTGACAAATCCCAGTCATCCGATTTCGGATCTTCCCGGCTTGATCCCGAGTATTTCAAACCGCTGTTATTGCCGTTGTTGGCGTTATTCAGCTCAAACTCGAATAGCACTACAACATCCGAACCAACGCCTATTTCGCCGGCGTCCTTTGTATCATCATTGAAATCTCTGTTGTCGAGCGCCCTGTTTTCATATCCTATCAATCTGTAACTCCTTATATTGTCCGGGTTGAGTTCAATTTGCGCCTTAACGTCTTCAGCAATTACGTACAGATTGGATGCGAGCTCGTCAACAAGAACTTTTTTTGCCGCGGCTACTGAATTTATATAAGAAGCGTTGCCATTGCCGTGCTTGGCGAGCGTTTCCATTGTGTCGTCCCTGAGGTTTCCCATCCCGAAACCGAGTATGCTCAGATAGATGCCACTGTCTCTTTTTTGCGTTATTAATGCTTCAAGACCGGACATACTGGAGACGCCAACATTAAAATCCCCGTCTGTGGCAAGAATGATGCGGTTATTACCGTTTTGTCTAAAATTCTTTTCCGCGAGCCTGTAGGCTGTCTCTATGCCTTCGCCTCCGGCAGTTGATCCGCCGGCTTGCAGTTTATTAATAGCGTCAAGAATACGCTTTTTATCGGCGCCGCTGACGCTATCCAGCACGACCTTGGACGTGCCGGCGTATGTGACTATCGATACTGTATCGTCTTCAGTCAATGTGTCAACAAGCAACCCAAAAGATGTTTTAAGCAGCGGTAGTTTATCAAATGAACTCATTGATCCCGATGAGTCGATAAGAAATGTCAAATTGCTCGGCGGGAGCTGTTCAATGTCTATGTCTCTGGCTTTTACACGGACAAACGCCATGTATTTGTCGGCGCTAAAAGGCGACGGCCCAATTTCAGAACTGATCGCAAACGGATCATACGCGCTGAATTCCGGTTCATTGTCATAGCTGAAATAATTGACCATTTCCTCAATCTTAACAGCGTCCAAAGGAGGGAGACTTCCATTTTCAATATATCTTTGTACATTGGTATAAGACGCTGTGTCAACTTTCATGGAGAAAGTGAACATAGACTGTCTGCTCACAGGGATTTCGTTATTCTCAACTATTTCAATATACCTCTCGTTGTTTGTCTCTCGATAACGGTCAACAGCAAGATCTTCTTCATTGGTATTATATTTTCTTATTTCGAGTGAATTCTCAAGCGGAGCTTCAGCTTCATCGCCCATCCAGTTAGAAGACAGTTCGTTATCAATATCGTAATCCGCCTGATAAGGAACGACCGGCGCCGCGTCAGCAAACCATTCGTCACTCCATTCGTCTGCCGCTTCAGTTGCCGCTCTTGCCGCCGCTACGGATGTCGGCGAGCCTGACGCCCTTGAAATGTCTGCTCCTGTATCGCCGTCTGAGGAACCGGATGATCTTGAATTGCCTGCTACTGTGGTAGCGGGCGCCGCGTTTGAGTCATCTCTTTGGCGCTCCGCTGACGAGGAATTTGGAGATGTCGTCACGTCAACCATCGGCGCCCCGCCGCAACCTGCCAAAAAGACTGACATAGATAGAAAGACTGCCACAGATATGATGAGATATATAACCATACCGAGCAGCCCGCATCTTGTCGCCGGCGACGTCTGTAACGTCCTGCACCGCGTTTTTGTCATCCTGTCTGATATGTTGCTTGTTTTTCCTTCCGCTTTTACTTCACTTTCTGTTTTGATTGCCATTTTTACCTGATTCTCTGTTTTGATTACCTTTTTCATTTTCGTTCTCTCCTTTTATTTTTTAAATTATCTAACTGTTTTGCAGCCTATATATCTGTTTCTGCTTTTGCTTCCACTCGCGCGTTTTCTACTTATTTTAGGCTGCTCTGATAATGTTAACTTGTGGAGAGGACAAAACATTACACATGAATCTAAAAAACAATCTAAAAACATTACGCAAGAATCTATAAGACGTATTCACAGAGTGAAACGAGTGTATTATAGTCATATTTGCAGGTCATATTATAGATAATATCTTCCTTCTGAAATGTAAAACGGCTGAAGTCAGCCTTAGCAATGGCATATAATTTTGTGTTGTTTATTTCTATCTCGACAAGGCCTGCGCTTGTTAACCTGTCTTTGTCAAATCGGCCTGTTCCACCCGCGTCTGTAGATTTTTCAGCGGTCAGTATGATGTCGTCGTTTTTTGCATTTTTGATGTAGTAGACCGTCTGCCCAACATCCTGCATAACATCTGAGACGATGCAGTCGGTAGGCAATTCAAAAGATAATGTGATTACTTCGTATACGGCGCTTTCGGTATAGGGAAAACTGTCCGCGCGCTCCGAATCAGCTATCAGGATGCTGCTACTAAGGGAATCATCCGTGCGCTCCGAATCAGCAGCCTGGTTGTCGCTGCGTGGGGAATCACCTGCGCGTTCCGAATCCGCCGCCTGGTTGTCGCTGCTCGGGAAACTATCCGCGCGCCTCGCATCTTCCGCCTGACTGCCAACTTGCGGGGAATCACCTGTGCGCTCCGCATCCGCTCTCCTGACGTTGCTATTCAGGGAATCATCCGCGCGATCCGAATCAGCAGCCTGGTTGTCTCTACGCGGGGAATCACCTTCGTGCTCCGCATCCGCCGCCTGGTCGCCTCTGCTCGAAAAACTATCCGCGCGCCTCGCATCCGCCGCTTGGTTGTCACTGCTCGTGAAATTATCCGCGGTTAGATTGCCTGATGATGCTGTTTGACTTCTATTAAAGGCGGATATGGCGTTAAACCCGATTAACAAGACAATGAGGCTTGCGGCTATTGCACTTATAATATAAGCGTAACGCCTGTGTTTTACCGCCCGAATCCTATTATAGACTCTATCTTCAAAGCCTCTTGACGATGGGAACGGAGCATTATTAATGTAGTACTCGTTTTCCGCGCGAAGTTTTTCTCCTTCGCTTCTTACATAATCGGAGGCAATTCCGGTAAAAAACGTTTCAGCGTTTATGTTATCATAGTCGCTTTCAATACTTTTATTAAAATTGTTATCACGACGTTTATTCACATTTATGACCATTCCTTTCTTTTCTTCGAAAGCCCCAAAATCCTGCTCACTACACATGGCATGGTCACGAAACGCCACCGCTGCTCTCATTGCATTTGCTGAGCATAACCATCAACGCTTTCTTTGCCCTGTACAGTGTGACAGTGACATTTCCCTCCGTCATGCCCAGTATTTCGCCAATCTCCCTGTGCGAGCAACCGTGGGCGTAACTTAGAAGAAATACCTGCCTGTATTTTTCACTCAACCCATCTATAAGCCTATATATATTATCAGCCGCAATGTTAGAGATAGCGCGCGTCTCGAGGTCGGAAGCGTCATCCCTGACGTCCTCCAACACCTCAGACCCCACATATTCGCTTCTTATACGGACTGCTTTCTTATTCAACGTAAGAGCCGCATTCTTAACTATAGTTACAATGAAGGCGATACTCTGGTTTGAGAGCGGGTCTGATATTTTATGTATGTTTTTATATATCCTCAAAAAGGCGTCGCTTACAGCATCTTCAGCCAGATATGGATCTTTGAGTATTTCATGAGCCTTATACAACATAAGGTTCTTATATTTCCTAAAGATCAGATCAAATTTATCTCTGTCAGAATCTGTCGCTAACGCCACTGACAATATAAATATCAATAAAAGCCCTCCACAATCAATTATCTCGCGAATCAATTATAACGCATCGGCAGTAAAATTTCGACGGGAGGAATTTTACTTTCCTATATAAATATAACTCGTCAGAATAGGAAAAGATTACATATTACTCTATATAGTTTACATTATCTCCAAGCGGGGTGCGCGGCGAAGCTGACGTTACGGCGTCCACATCATCGGCATAGTTTCCGATAAGCATTATTATCTGTGCTACATAATCATCAGGAATTTCGAGAGCTTCTTTCATATTGTCGTTTATATTCTGAACTCCGCCAAGATATATGTGCGCGCCATAACCCAAGGATTGAGCGGCAAGATACATATTTTGCGTGGCAAGGGCACAATCGAAAGTAACTGTGCCACCGGTTCTTTCATCTGGCTTGCCAGAAACAACGATTATAACAGAGCCGTCATGATAATCACGCACGGCAAACTGAGAGGCTATTTCACTGTTTTTGATTACAGTAAAGCGCCAAGGCTGTGCATTCATCGCGCTGGGCGCCTTTTGACCGCACTGAAGGATAGCTTCCAAAATGTCGTCAGGTACGGACCCGTCTTTAAAAGACTTGCCGGAATAACTTGCCATTATCGAATCTACCAAATCTGAAGTTACGGCGAGATTTACAGGTTCATAGTGTCCCCCCTGTTGCCCGGGAAGAGCGAACCCATCCGGCATTTCCCCGGGCTGATCTCGAGGAGGTAGCCCATCCGGTATTTCCCCGGGTTGACCCGGGGGCGGGAACCCATCCGGCATTTCCCCGGGCTGATCTCGAGGAGGTAGCCCATCCGGTATTTCCCCGGGTTGACCCGGGGGCGGGAACCCATCCGGTATTTCCCCGGGTTGACCTCGAGGAGGTAGCCCATCCGGCATTTCCCCGGGTTGTCCGCGCTGTCCGGCTGGTTCCGATATTATATTGTCCTCATCCTGATACGTCGCATTTACGTTATTAGGATTGGTTTGATATATAACACTTGTAGTGTCTTGCTCACTCCCGCCTGTCTCGTTATTCTGTGAGGATCCGGCTGTACTTGAGCAAGCCGTAAGAAAGGCTACAACCAGAACCATTGGTAAAAGGGATTTACTTTGAAATTCTTTTCTTTTCACTTTAGATCCTCCTCATCTTTGTTCAGCAATAAATAGCATTGCTAATATTTATGCAGATATTGTAGAATTTACTCATGAATTTTGTATGAACGCAGTCTGATTTTTAGATGAATTCCGACTTCCCTCACCCCGGGAGTTCCGCGTTATCTTAGCGCGTTATTATGCGATGACAAATCTCGGAAAAGTTCAGATAAAGTTCAGACATTCGACAACAAAAATTCAGATTCGAGATGTAAGTTGTAGTAAAAAGAATATAGCTGTGTTAGATATATGCTATTGAAGTAAAAAGTATTGAAATGAAATGCGTTGAAGTAAAAAGCATTGAAGTGAAATGCGTTAAAGTGAAATGCATTGAAAGATAATGTTCAAAAATGCTGTAGAAATGCTTTGATCAGGTAGAGCTGGAGTGAAAATATGGCAAAAATATTGATTTGTGACGATGAACCCGGACTTCGAGACGTTATAAAGCGATACGCCAGGTTTGAGGGACATGAGACCGCTGAAGCCGGTGATGGCGGCGAGGCGGTGAAAGCCTGCAGAAAGGAAAATTTTGATATCATCATCATGGATATAATGATGCCGGAACTTGACGGGTTTTCAGCTGTCAAGGAGATTCGTAAGTTTTCCGATACTCCTGTTCTTATGCTCTCGGCCAGAGGCGAGGAATATGACAAGATCCTTGGGTTTGAAATAGGAATTGACGATTATGTGGTCAAACCTTTTTCTTCAAAAGAACTCATGATGCGAATAGGCGCGATATTGAGAAGGACAGGCAGAAATTTCTCCGACGGTGAAGGGCACGTCATATTTACGAAAGAGGGCTTTTCGGCTGACATGACTGCGTATAAGGTGTTTATTGACGGCAATCAGGCGGATTTGGCTCCGAAAGTATATGATCTACTGTTTTTTCTGATTAGGAACAAAAATATTGCGGTCCCTCGTGAGAGGATTCTGACGGAGGTTTGGGGGTATGACTATTGTGGTGACGACAGGACGCTGGATACGCACATGAAGCTGCTGCGGAAGGCGCTTGGGCCTTACGCCGATTTCATTACAACCTTACGGGGTTTGGGTTATAGATTTGAGGGGTGATAAGTCTGACAGGCATTAATAACCTGCACTTAAAATGGAAGATTTTTATTTATCTGCTGGGCTTTTGCTCGTTGCTTCTGGTAATTCTATGGTTATTTCAGACAGTGCTATTAAAAGATATGTATAAATTCATTCGCAGACAGGAATTAAAAAAGGTTGTTGCCACAGTGGAAAGGGAGATCGACAACCCGGAGTTTGACGAGATAATAACTCGTATACAAATTGAGAAGGACGTCATTATAGCGCCAACACATGAGTTTATACCGCCGCAGAGACCGCCTCCCGAGGGCAGAAGGGCAGGCGCAGCGGGCGGCGTGGCGGGGGCAGCGGGGGG
>JGI24702J35022_10000645_pt1 | contig 21226 bp, 16 predicted proteins | sample TergutTh196P4_FD_35022 | JGI IMG/M metagenome (IMG submission 35022)
CTGGCGGGACATATCACGACGGCGCAGGCTATAGAAAACACGCAGATGGAAAGCCGCCGCTACGCAAAACGCCAGCTTACCTGGTTCCGCGCCGACAGGGAAATCATCTGGCTACGCGCCGAAAACAATCAGGAATCCGCCTCGCCGGAAGATCAGGCCGTAAGCCTTGTCCGTGGTTTTATGTAAGAAGGAAAAGAAATAATTTTCAAATTTTATTTAACTCATTGACAATTCTTTCGTGGTATGCATCGTATTCATTAAATCGCGTCTGGTACTGTTTAAATTCGAGAAACAATTGTCGCAAAGCATCGGTAGCGGCGCGGATACTATCAGCGCAGGCCAGTTCCAATTGTCCTCTTTTCGTTTTATTTCCGAGAAGCATGAAAGCGCCTATGCCAACACCGATGGCAGTAAGCGCAAACAGCCAGTAGCCCAGGATAAATCCGCCAACCAACGCTAATGCCGCTACGCCGAAGCCGATGTAAGCCGGCCAATCCTTTATTGCCGACAACGCTTTATTTTTAATGTTCTTATAATGCGTTTCAATTTTCCTTGCCTCATTATTTTCCTGACTGAAATCAGCGCTTGTAGAATAGTCATTAATTGTAATCGGCATAGTTGTCATTTTCCTGCTACGGTAATCTTCCGTATACGCATTTATGGCTTTTTCCTGCAAATCCTTTGTAAGCGTGAACATATTCAGGCGCATTTGCCCGTTTACGTCATTATTGTCGCGTTCGAAAATCCAACTAATCATTTCGGAAATAAGGTTCATTTCGTTTTTTGCTCTCTGTTGTTCTGCTTCAAATTGCGCCCTGGCAGCTTCTACTTCTCCCTCAAGTTTAATGATCAACTCATTATAAGCAATCTCATTATAAACATCTTCCTCCGCCTGATTTGGTGTGGCGACCAGTTCGTCTATGTAACCTTTCAGAAATTCATTCTTTTGTTCTACGGGCACATTTACCGTTTTTAGGATAAATTCCAGAATATTAATATTGTTCTTCGCGCGCAGCATATTAGCGGCCAATTCATCAAACGATCCGCAATGTTTTCTTAATATGGCATATTCAAGCTGTTCAGATTGCTGCATACGAGAATAATTGTAGCGAATTCTCGAAATTACGCCCGCTTCGCTGTATCCTTCAGCCTTTGCGCTCGAAAGCATGATACTGTTTATATACGCTGAAATTTTTGCGCGGGTATTTTCGTCCACTGATTCAGCAATGGTCTTGCTTATCAAGGAAAAGAGCATAAGAAAGGTGCGCCGGTCGCTTCCTTTTTGTTCGCACTCCTGATAGGCGATAAACCATTTTAATGCCGCGTCGTTACGCCCAAGGCGCAAATTAAACAGCATACAGAACACGGCGCTGTGTTTTTTATCCAATGAAATAGCTCGAGCAACAGCTCTTTCGGCGAGATCTTTGTCGTCGTTTTTCCAGGCCATAACGCCGATTAAGACGCAGGTAAGCCAATAATCCTGTGTTTGCAGTTGCTGGATTTCCACGGCTTTTGTTATGGTGTTGTCGCTGACCATATTAAGGTCAAGATTATCCATAATACCCTGAACTATTTTCCTTACCGTACGATAATTTGAAAAATCATAATATTTTCGATTGTTCATTTCCCTGATTTTTTTATTCGCGCTCTCAATGTTTTTAAAGCGAACATATAGTTTTTCAATCTCGCCTTGAAGAGCGATGGAATCTACGACTTTTTGATGGGATGACCGCATCACGTTATCAGAGTTTTGAAGCGTATTTTGAATATGCGTATTGTAATTTTCCAATGTGTTGTCTGCCCGCGACACGCCATTGGCAATAATTGACAGCTCGTTTTTAAGTTCACGGTTTATGGCTTCCACTTTACTTAATATATTTTCGTAGTGGCTCACTTGACTTCTTAAGCTACTAATGCTCATTGTTCAGCCCCTCCCTTTGACGCGGCTACCGCGCGTTCCATGCCCCATTGCCTGATTCGCTCAACCATATCAGGGTTATTCTTGGAAATTGGTACAATTCCTTTAAATTTACTGACAAGCAAGTTGTGAGTAACAATGCTTTGCCCGTTGGTTAACGCCATTTGCGCTATATCTTTTACCGCGTATTCTATATCTGAATAGGAAAAGCCCTTTGATAAATCCACCAATTGCGCCATAGCATGATTTTCAAGTTCTATGTGCAATGATTTTTTAGTGTATTGACTGATTGCCGCTTTGCGTTCTTTTTGGCTTGGCAGATCTATAAAGAAGATTTCCGAGAAACGGCCCTTTCGGAAAAGCTCGAACGGCAATGCGGAAATGTCGTTCGCCGTCGCGACGAGGAAGACCCTGCTGTTTGACTCCTGGAGCCAGAACAGAAATTGCCCCAACACTCGTTTTCCTGTATCGTTTCCTGTATCCGAAACGGATAATGCTTTTTCTATTTCGTCAATCCATACGACGCAAGGCGATACGTTGTCAATAAACTCAAGAGCTTCCTTCATCTTCTTTTCACTCTCGCCAACCCATTTGTCATAAACCGTGCCAAGATCGAAGCGGAACAAGGGCAGTTCCCATTCTTTTGCAATCATTTTTGCCGAATATGACTTGCCGCAACCTGGAACCCCCGCTAGAAGTATTCCCTTGGGCGTATCCAGATCCCTCTGCCGGAGCGCTTCATCTGAAGCGAAAAAAACTTTCCTCTTATCAATCAGCCATTCTTTCAACCCATCAAGGCCGGATACTTCCAGTTCTGGATTTACCTGCACCAATTGGATGCTTGGTACTGTGCCGTATAAACGACTTTTTTGTTTTGTCAGCTCATATAAACGCGCTCTGAATAAGCCATTGTTGCTGATGAGGGTAGTCGAAAGAATATTATCGATCTGTATCTCAGAAAACCCTCTGAGCAAAGTCGCAGCGCGGCGCATGTCGTCATCTTTCCATTCAATGGTATAACGGCTGCGGTATGCGCTCAGAAATTTTTGAATCTGTATTATGCGTTCGTCTATGTCAGGATAGTTCAGGGTGGTCAACATGCCGAATTGCGCCAAACGCGACCATACATTGTCTGCGGAAATTAATATTAATGTATTGTTTGATTCTTTGGCGAGATAAAGGATATTCAACAGTTCCCTGCTGTAAATGTTGTCTTCGCTGATACGCTTGACATCGCCAAAGGCAAAGGTAGTGCTTCTATTTTTTTTGAAGGCCGAGGCGATGTGCGGCAAGGGGTCGTTATCGACATTAAGAGTCTGCCCGTTTCCTAAACTGCAAACCTGCTTTGTGTCCGTATAGTAAGATATGCCACACGATAACTCAGCCGATATTTCTTTTAACATCCGCTCCACCCGTTCCCGCTCGGAGGAGTTTACAATGATGAGCGGTGTTCTCGCACAAATATAGTTTTTTATTTCAACTTTCGTAGAAGCGAAATTACCCATTATTCACCTTCAAACAACCTGCGTAAATAGCTGCATCCTGCGAATTAGCATCAGGGAATCTTCCAAATCGGCATTGGACTGCGCCAATGCCTGTTTTTGGAGAAAAGCCACAGTATCATTCCAGAATGTATTCATCTGTGTTTTAGTCGATTGCTCCAATTCTGTTTTTATAGTTTCGTCAAGAAAACCAAAATCGGTGAAAAACATACATTTTCTGATTTCATTGCGGAATTTCACAAACAACGGAACTATATCCAAAAGCTCATTAAACGAAATCAATATATTAAGTTCTTTCAAAAATCTTGTAATTCGCCTGTTCAACATCGCGCTTATTGTTTCCGCGAGTTCCTGATGAAACAGAGCGGATAAGTGACCTCTGTTGACAAAAGAGCCTTTTGTAATCGTCATCGCCGTATCGTTGTCAAAAAAAGAAACCGATTTCAGCCAATCAAAGCAGGTCAGCCAGTCCTCGTAAGTAGTCGGCGGCGTTTTAATCTCATTTTCCAGTTCGGCAGTCATAATTATTTAAGGAAGCTGTACGGCGGCTCCAGACTCCAAGAGGGAAGTTTTTTGTTCATCTCAATCAACCTCTCGTCGGAGATCGTTGATTTAGCGTTGGCTGGAGCCGCAAAATTGTCACGGATGCGCTGTTCCATTATTTGTTCCAAATCCAAATTCTGATTGTCTGTAGACGCTGCGATACCTTCCTTGGGCAAAGCATTTCCGCTTTCCCGCGTGGAACTGTCGGCACTCGCAATTCCAGCAGGCGGAAGCGGCGCGTCCTGCGCCGGGTCGGGCTGTTTAATGGACATATCGGCGGTCTTTGTTCCGCAGCCGGAACAAAAGCTCGCATTCGGTTTTAGCGGCTTTCCGCATTTAGTGCAATTCATAAGGTTCTCCTTTTTTAAAGTTTAGACATATCGCAAACACATTGGACGCTTTATTCCGATCATCAACATATTAGATAAACTCAACTATACTGATGAGTTCATCTTTTTTAGCGCGGTTTTCGTTATAATATCGGCGGAAATCAGTAATTTCAGCCATGCAGTTCACCAGGTTTCCAAGCGCGGCCTGAACGCGGGCAGGATAATCTTTCATTGCTTTTAATACCCTCCAAACAAGGAATCCAGCCGCCAGGCCGGTTGCTATCAGGGAGTACAGCGTTACAAACGCAAGCCCGACGGAAGCCATCAGAACAAGTACAGCCGCTATATTTGGTGAATTGACGAACATATTTTGGAATTTATTATTTTCAAAATAGTTTTTCATGCTTTCGATTTGCGCAGCCTGATCTCTTCCGTTGCTCACACCCTGCCAGGAGTCAACATGCAGTTTATAGTCATTTGGAAAGGCGGCGTGGAGTTTGGAATCCCAATTGGCTATCGCGCCTTTGAACCAGGTCTTCGTGTTTTGAAAACCGAACTTTCTCACTTGAATATCGGTTTGGGCGCTGTCGTCGTAAAGCGCCCATTTTATTAGTTGCTTTCCGATATTGAACCGTTCATTCTGCAACTCCATCATGGCATCGTATTTTACCTGCGCCTGTTCAACCACGCCGTTGCTTTCCTTGATGAAATTATAGTATTCTCTTTGATTTTTTAACTCTAATTCCTCCGCGTCATAATTTGAAATCAGATTCATAAGGATCTTATCAACGCGGCTCTTGTAGTTCGCGTCATCCTGCGGTTCCGCTTCTACATCCAAAGATTTTACAAATGCTATAAGACGGGCATATTTTGAAACATCCGCATAGGATTTTTGCAAATCGGCGTTATTGGAACAAAACTTCATAATGAACTGATAGCTGAACTTAATTTGTACATTCAAGTTATTAATATAACCCTCGTATGCGGCGAGCAATTCGTTTGAAATCTGTTCGTTGTCATTGATTATACGTACCCATTCCTCTATCAGATTAATGATTTCATGCTCTAATTCCTTGTCTTTACCAAAAATACCATTGAGGAAAGATTGCAGGAGAATTGCGGTTTCCTGCTGGAGCATTGTGGGATCAAGAGTTTTGAAATACTCCCGGAACCATCGTTTTGCGGTCTCAATCCTGTCAAAGCGCAGATTCATAAGGCAAAAGAAAAGGGTTGTTTTAATAGCCTCTTTCCTTCCGCTTTCAGCTAAAGCGTTTTTAGCAACATCTGGATAATTGTTTACCCACGCGGAAATTGCGATTAACGTGTACGAAAGCCAATAACGGGAACTCGTAATCCAAAGCTCTTCAGATAACTCATGAATAGTGCTATTACGAACAAGGTTGATGTCAAAATCACGTACAACGCCTATAACAGTTTTGCGTATTTCATCATGTTTTCCGAATTGTTCCTTCAAAATCTGATCAATACGAAGAATGTTTTCGTGGGCGATTTGTTTTTCTTCTCCATGCACCATGTCGGTTTTAAATTTATTGATGTTCTCAAATATTTTATCCGTTGTCGCCTGGATGTTGGATGTCGAAACCTGAACATTGTTGACTTTTACATCCACTCTTGATTTAAACGCGCCAATCGTTTCGTCTAATCTGTTAATTGCTTGTTGTGCGTTAGACATCTTGTTATTCTCCTTAAATTTATATTAACCCGGATATTTAACAAAAAAATATCAAGGTTGAGCTCATTTCACAAACTTTTCGATTGCGCTCATGAGGTCGGCGTATTTTCCATCCGCCTCTTTATAATCGATTCGCCATTGCCTGAGTTCGTTCAAAGCCTGTTTCAGTTTCAATACACCCTGTCGCTTTTTCTCCCGCAATATCTTTCCCAGGTCTACAATTCTGCGCCAAAGAAGGAAACTGCCCGTCAAGCCTGTCAGGATGCCTAGTGTAAGCGCGATCTTCGAGAATGCGAACGGCATTATGATCAGGGTAATCAAAGCTAAAGCGCAAAGCCCGCCGTATATCAAAACAAATTTGTCTTTTATGACATCTTTCCACCTGGTTTTGTCATAGTGCTTTTCAAGCGAGGGTTTTGCCGCCGCAAACTCATTTTCGTTACATTCCAACTTAAAGCCGTCAATTTCTATACTGTATTTTTGTTTCTCGACCTCGCGATAATTTTCCACAAACCGCGCAAAGCCCTTTGCGATCCATTCTTTCATTAAAGAAATAGAAAACCGTTTTACGATGATGTTAGTTTGACTTGAATCCTCATCAAACGCCCATCTGAGGAGCATGTCGTCCAGCGATTTTTTCCTGTTTTCATCCTCAAACATGGTATTGTATTTTGTCAACGCCGCGCTCAGATCGCCTTTGGCCGATACAATCGACTCGTTGTATTTGATATCCTTAATAAGTTTTAACTCATCGTTGTCGTAATTACTGATAAGAGAATACAGTACGTTTTCAATGCGCTGCGCCAAATCCTCGCCCGCGTCAGCATCGATTTCAGCCAGCGTGTTGTAATATTTTGCAATTTTGGAGTTTTTTTCAGCATTAGAAAGCAATTGCCTCATATCCTCATATTCGGCGCAGGTTTTACGAAGCGTTCCGTAATCCCTTTCCGTCGCGTGAAGATACACTTGAGCAAATTCAAAAGCTTTATCGGCGAATTTCTTTCCAAAATCCACGGTGGAAACTTCCACCTGCGCAAGCATATTTTTGAAACATGTTGCGATCTGGTTCTGAAAATCCCTGTCAGCTCCGAACGCGCCGGCAAGATAGGCCTGCAAAAGGTACTGCCACTCATCGCCCAAATTGCCCATATCTGCGCGGTCAAGATAATTGACGTACCATTTTCTTGCCGTTTCAACACGGTTGAAACGCAGATTAATAAGCAGAAAGAACAGGCAGGAATTGAAATAGTTTATTGACAGGGATTTGTTCATGGCGCGTCCCGTGGCTTCTTTTTTGTCGCTTGCCCACAACATAACCGCCATTATTGAATATGCCAGCCAATAATCAGTATTCTTCAGATAGGCTTTTTCAACTACTTTTTCCAATCTTTCACTGGAAACTATATGCGAATCCAATCCTATTACATAACCCAGCGTAATGCGCCTAAGTTCATTGTAATAGAAAAATTTCGTATTATATTCATCCGTGAATTGGGTCATGTTTTTTGAAGCGGTGGAAATGTTTTTAAACGTAAAGTAAGATGTTGTCAGCTCGGTTAACGCGTCAAAAACATCCTTTGTGCTTATTTCCGCTTCGCCGACCTTTCCGGAAAGCCATCCCATCCGTTCGTAAACCGCATTGTCCATCACGACGCAGTTGTTAACAAGGCGGACTACATTCTGGAGTGACATCACCAATTCAGCCTCCAAAACGGCGTTTTCCGCTTCCACTCGATTGATCTGGTTGATAAGGTTGTTGATGCGTCGCTCCAGTTGTTCAATTTCTCTGATTTCTTCTTCAACAGTCATGGCTACGCCTCCCACTATTTTCTAATTGCGTTTTCCATCTTGAAATGCTGAAAGGACTTTATCAAAACTTAACGCTGAACCAGCCGCCAGCTTTTCGCCATTTGTTTTAATTATTACTTTTCCACCTCCACGGGTGGGTTTCCAAAAGTAAAACGCATCAAGTTCTGGGAGAGGTTTTGAATATTGTTTTGCTTCTTCCATCGAGATTTTCAAAACGTCCATCGCTGTTCTCAAAATTGAGTCGTCCATTATCCTTTTTCCTTTCTAACGCTTATGTCCCATTTAACGGCATCATAGTGAGTGGGCGGCCAGTCATAAATTTCACCGTTTTGACCGTCAATCGCTACAACTTTTTCTCCATCATAATATGCATTGAACCAGTGTCCGGCATCGTCCGCACGATCAATTCCGACTATACCGTGTGCTCCTTTACCTTGTGATATAAGGTAGTCTTGGATTTCTTCTGGAGTCATCTCAACTTGCTCCATGCCGGTCACTGCATTCATCTGTTCAGCGTAATCTATATTCTCATCGGTAGCTACGATGTCAGTATCTCCTTCAAGCCTTTGTTCAATAGCGAACGCACAAGAACCACAGTTGTTACAATATGGTGATTCCAAATCAAAGGGGTCATAATTTGGATTTATCTCTCCCAACCATTCCTGAATATTTTCAATTTCCGGCATCTCCGCAACTACATCAGGCGTTTCTGGAATTTGTTCTATTGGCGCGGCGGTTTCAGGCGTAATTTCCGAAGTCGATTCCACTTCCGTAACTTCAGGCAAATCCGGGGCGGTTTCAGCAACTACATCCGGCGTTTCTGGAATTTGTTCGATCGGCGTGGCGGTTTCGGGTGAAATTTCCGGAGCTGTTTCGGCTTCCGTAACTTCAGGCAAATCCGGGGCGCTTTCGGCAACTACATCCGGCGTTTCTGGAATTTGTTCGAACGGCGCGGCGGTTTCAGATGTTATTTCCGGAGCTGTTTCAGCTTCCGTAGCTTCAGGCAAATCCGGTGCGGTTTCGGCAACTACATCCGGCGATTCTGAAATTTGTTCGACCGGCGCGGCGGTTTCAGATGTTATTTCCGGAGCTGTTTCGGCTTCCGTAGCTTCAGGCAAATCCGGGGCGGTTTCGGCAACTACATCCGGCGATTCTGGAATTTGCTCGACCGGCGTGGCGGTTTCAGGCGAAATTTCCGGAGCTGTTTCGGCTTCCGCAACTTCAGGCAATTCTGGAGCGCTTTCGGCAATTACATCCGGCGTTTCTGGAATTTGCTCGATCGGGGTGGCGGTTTCGGGTGAAATTTCCGGAGCTGTTTCGGCTTCCGTAACTTCAGGCAAATCCGGGGCGGTTTCGGCAACTACATCCAGCGATTCTGAAATTTGTTCGACCGGCGCGGCGGTTTCAGATGTTATTTCCGGAGCGGTTTCAGCTTCCGTAACTTCAGGCAATTCCTGGGCGGTTTCAGCAACTACATCCGGCGTTTCTGGAATTTGCTCAATCGGCGCGGCGGTTTCGGGCGTAATTTCCGGAGCTGTTTCGGCTTCCGCAACTTCAGGCAAATCCGGAGCGGTTTCGGCAACCTCAAACTGCTCAAAATCGTCTGCGCCGGAATCCATAATGGAATCAATATCGAACGCGGCATCGGGCGCGCCGGCATCAAAGCTCTCATTTTCAAAAGAACCGTCTATATTGCCTTCTCCGCCATCATAATCATCACACATTGACAGCGCATCCTTCCGTCTGTTTTAAAAACCTGGGATTTTCGAGTATTTTCCTGTAATCGGCTTGTGAAATGCCAAAATCCTTTTCAAGCATTACTTTGCGTAAAAATTTGATTTTTACGCAGTTGTACAAGCGCCAACAAAATTCAATGCCAGGATTTTCATTCAGCAATTCCTTCAGGTGAGTTCCAAGTCCCTGCAAAGTCTTTACAAATTCAACCTTATCGCGGATTTGAGGCAACAGGATGTTTTTCAAGCGAATTGCGAGAAAATCGGCATTATTCCGCACTTTAAAATTGCAATCATTCCCGCACTCACTGTTATAGCTACATTCAATGTATGGTATAAGCAAATCAGCGCGTCCTTGCCAATATGTTGAAAGCTCCGCAATTTCAGAGTCGGAAATAACAGGTCTGATGTTTGCCTTATCAAGCACATTATATGTCCTGATATGTAACGGGGTATGGACACGGCCGTAATGAAGCATTGCTTCGCCAACATCCAAACGCCCGAGCATATCGTAATCGGAATCCGTCATATTGGTCGCCGTTGAAATCGCGTCTTTGTTCTCTTTTTCAACCAATTTAAAAATGATTTTTACATTGGTATTGGCAATGATGCCCCTCCCAACCTTTGTTGGAGACTGATCTGCAATAAAGATACTTGTACCATAAGAACGGATTTCCGCAATCATATCCTCCAATGCTTCAATTGTTGAACCCTGCGAATCAGCGCTGTCTTCCACCTTGGAACCGCCGCCGGCCAGCAGAACGTGAGCCTCATCAATCAGCATTACGTTTTTTAGTTTCCCGTCGCCGACCACGTTATTTTTTGTATAGACACAAATCAGGATAAGCAACAGCGCCATAATCAATGATTTTTGTTCTTTGTTGTTAATGGCGTTCAATTCAATAACTGTGGGCTTTTGAAGCAGATCTTCAAGAGGTATGGTATGTATATTGTCGTATATGCCGCTGTTTCGCTCGATCAGGCTTACCAGGCGAACAACTCCGGCGCTTTCCATATTGGATTTGACGTCTCCTTTATAGTCCATATTCTGAATACGCCGCTTAAATACCTTGATGAATTCATACAGCCCAAATTTTTGTACTGTATTATCTTCAATCGTACTATCAGGCTTCCAGCCGTATTCGTTATAGCATTCGTTGATTGACGCAAGGAAAATATCGGGCAACGGGTTAGGCATTGAAAACGCCGCCTTGAACGCGGTCATAAGGCTTGGCACATAGCTTTCAACCGTAACGCCTCTTGGAGGCAGGAAGGGGTTAACGATATAAGGAGATACATTGCTTTTACCGGGTGTAAAAATCTGTAAATCCTTAATAGCGTCTATCAAGGAACGGTATTCACTCTTTGTCGGTTCTATAGCTAGAAACGGTATTTTAAAATCATTCCAGAATTGTAGTAAAATCCCCAGGGAAAAATTCGTTTTACCTGAACCTGGCATACCGACAATCAAACCATGCTTTGTAAAATCGTTCAGTACGATACCAGCCTGCGCGGCGCTTTCGCCTGATGATTTGGAAATATTCTTAATGCTCCCGATCTTGAAATTTCCCTCGGCGATAATGCTCTGATGTAGTTTTTCTCTATTGCCATGAACTTTTTTTGCCTCTAAACCTATGGTTTTTCCATCGTCCATCGGGAATTTGAAAATAGATCGAAGTTCCCGCGTAGTGATGAGCTGTTTGAATCGGATATACTGCCTGGGAGCGTTTTTCATACCCCAAAAACGCTGCTCCCGCGCCTTGTTTACCAATACTTCGCTTATAAGCCACGGGTTGGCGAATGGATTCATGGCAGGCGATAGACCGAAAGCTGATACATCAGTGATCTCAAGCCCGCTTGCCGCCGCCTTATCGTCCGTTTCCGCTGAGTCAATCAGTTTGTTTGCAAGATCAATTGCATTATTGTGTGATGAATATATAACAAAGTTATAATAGAACAATTGCTCATTATTAGCGTTTGAATAATAATCGTAGGCATCCACGACTATTTGAGTGTTTGCGTCTATGCGAATACCCTGCGCATAACGTATATTACTAATGTAATGATTTAAAAAATTTTTGCATTCCTCCACGGAGAATATTTCCTGCGCCGTGTAGACGGTAGGGATAATTTGCATGGAGATCGCGCTGTTTGGATATTGCGTCAAGGCGTTGGAAATGGATGCGGTGTTCATGTTTTCACCAGGATACAGAACATCGTTATAATACATACACCCGTTGACGGACATTGCGGAGGCAACGGTTTTTTCACGTTTAGCCACTGAGAGCGTCCTTGATGTATTTATCTGCTCTAATGAGCGCTCAAATTCCTCAAACTCATTGTCGGATGCAAAAACGGAAATAGAATAATTCTTATCTTCCAAATCGTTTTTGATGCTTTGCATTATACTTGCAACTGAAGTTTTGACTTCATTTATGTCTGCGCCAATTTTTCTGACAACTATGTATAATTTGACTTGAGCCTTGTAGGTTTGGTTGTCAATAGCCATACTTTGCCAAAGCAATTCAAGGGACGCGCAGTTTGCCTCCGATTTTCTGTGAAATGCGGAAACAAGCTGAGTAAACAATACCTGGTTCATGTTGTTTGCGCGTACCATATCTTTGTCGTAAAGCTCATAAAAAGGGATGGCTGTTATTTCCGCAATCGACATTCCGATATTTTGACCGTTAGCCAGTTCGATTGTCTTCATAATGGCGCCCCCCTTTCCTTAAATTTTCCCGAAGTCAACCTATCTTATACGCCGCGCAGATTTGAGCCGATACAGCGCTAAGGTTTCGCGTATTTGCCGACACAAACTTTTTCATTTTTATTGATCCCGCGCCTGATGATTGAATTTCAGCGTTTAGTTTCGCTGATTTATAATTAATCAAATAATCCGCGATTCTCTTTGAAACCTCAAAGGAATCCGGCGTGGTTAAAATGTAAACCGGTAAAAGATTTCCACTGATTCTTTGACCGGCGCACATGGCAACGCAACGTATGTCGGCAATATTCTTGTGGCATTGCCCCGTGAGCGCGATAAAATTTTTCACTTTCAGTGAAGCGCTGTCCCTGCGAAACAGTAGGTAATTGGATAACGCGTTTTCACTTACATTGTCGGCGGAGCCGACTATAAGAGAAAATAGTTCTGAATTGAACTTCTCTGAATCTTGTGTTTCCAGATAGGCGTTTACGGTATCGCCCCGTAACTGCATTCCGTTAGCGAGCATTTGTTTCACAAAAGTGATTTTTTCCTTTACCGGATCCGTCCCGTAACAAATATAGTCGATGAGAGCTTTTTGATCGATTTTCAACCCTTTCCCAACTAACAGTGAAACTATTGTATCCTTGACTTCTTTTATATCAACCGCGCTGTTCATGTATTTAATAAGCAGGTCGTTAAAGAAACTCATATTCAGATCTAATGAAAAAATCTGCTTAACAACAACCGGTTTATTTAGCCCGTCCGTATTTACAGTAAGAACATAGTTTTCTACTATGTTTGTTTGAATTGTTGTGACTGTATTTAAAAGCGCAGGGATGACAACTAGCCTTGTTTCTTTGTTGTCATTATTATAACAAAGATAATTACTTATTATAGCATTTTTTGATTTGACATCAATATTAAATTCCAGCATTTTATTAAGAATATCAATCTTGTCCGCGGCAGTTAAGTCTGTCCGGGATAAAAGCGTAATAATACATTTAGGAGTCATCAGTACGTATTGGTTTGTATCTTTCAGCGCAGTCAATGCCGAAATCGCAATGTCCCGTGATCTTGCGGATATCGCAAACTCCACTATTTTGTATACGTCGTCATCAGTCAGTCTTGAACCGCAAACCTGACCTAAGACCGCTTCGACAATTTCTTTGTCCGCCTTTGAAAGTACATGCGCGACTATTTCTTCCAGGCCGGGTTTAATATTTGCGGAATAGGCAAAGCCAAGAATTTTTCCCTTCGTGGACAACGCGTCCGCTGATTCCACAAGATAACGTTCAATGATTATTTTATCTTCGCTTTTGAAAGTTTGACCTTTCAGCAAACCCTCTATGTTCCTGATTTTGTTTTCATTATCCGGGTATTTCTGTAAAAGCTCGTCAAGAGCAAACCCAGGCTCCACATTATCAGGGTTGCTCATAATTTCATCAATCAACACATATTTTGCGTTTTTTAATGCGTAGCTTAGTAAATTTTTATTTGGTTCCCTGGAATATACTTCCGCGCCGGACAGCAGCCCCGATACATAGTCGCGCCGGACAGTATCATTTAAGGAATCAAACACAAGGAGCAATGTCGCGTATACATCTGCTGAATCAAAAAATTCATATAGAGCTTCTTCATCGCCTGAAATATTTTTATCAATCGACTGAAGCGTTTCATAGTTTCTTTTCATCTGCGCAAATAAATTTCTAAGCTCCGCCTGCGGACAGGCGTCGGGTGTTATAGCCGTGATCATTTGATAGGCTATCTTTGCGATAATTGTTCCAACGTATCTCGAATCTATTTTTTCACATTCGACAAGATTTTTTTGCGCGCTGTCCAGACGGCGGTAAGCAACATCAAGAAGAACTTGTCTAACTACGTTTTTAATCGTGAACAAGCCGTCGTATTGCTCCGCGCGCTCAATTTCCGCGCCGCAATAAAGGCATTTCCATGTCTTTTTATCTTTTATGTACTCGAGTTTTCCCGCGCATTGCGTACATTTGCGGGCTACATAACGTACTGACATTTTCTTGCCAACTCCTCCTTGTCCGGAATTACTTTGAAATTAGTAATTTTTTATTTCTTTCCACATACAGCAACTCCAGAGCGGAACATGCTTTTTTGGCTTCAACGAACTCGTTGTTTTCACAATATATACGAAGTTCGGACACCTTTTGCCGAATGCGTTCTTCAACATCGGCAATCGCGTCATTTGTCATGGGGTCGGAATATTTAACCGTCTCGGAAAGTTTTCTGAGCTTCGACTTTAAATCAGGATCAGGGCAACTCTCAAGAAGTATATCAATATCAACTTTTACGGATTTCAGTTTTACGACTTTCTGTTTTATATTGGCGCTAATTTCCTGTACCGTATCACGAGCCATCAACGCAATTATGGCAATGACCACGAATGAGGCAAGAAGAAGAATCTGGATAACAAGCGGTATGGTCGTTCCAACGCGCTGGAAAATCATAAATATTACGCCGACGCACAGTTCCGCGATCAGGTAGAAAACGGATAATGAAAACAGCGGGATTCCAAAGAATATTGTTTCTACATCATCCATTTTCTTAAAAGAGAGAAACATGCTCCCTATTTGAACGATGAACGCCAGCGTCATAAAGCCATAACTCATCCAGAATACGCTTGTGCGGTTCTCAAAAATCACGAAAACCAATAAATTAAATACGCCAAACATGATGGCGTAAATTAAACCAGTCAAAAGCAAATTTTTCTGTTGTTTCATAATTATTTCTACCCTTATATTTTCTTACCGCACTCAAGACAGAATTTCCCGTTAGCCGGAATATCCGTTCCACAATTCGTACATTTTCTCGTTATTGGCGCGCCGCAATGCAGGCAGAATTTTCCCGGCGGCGTCATTTCTCCGCACTTTGGGCATCTAATTCCGCTTTGCGCAACAATTTTTTCACCACATTCAAGACAGAATTTTGCGTTTTCCGGTAGTTCAGCTCCGCAATTTGAACATTTCCCGCTATCGCTGTTATTGCCTGTCGGTTGGCTTCCGCCGCTTTCCGGTTTAGGATTGAAAAAACCCTCAACGCTGAAAGGGTTGACTCCTTTTGTACTCATAGCAGCCGGATTTCCTCGTGCGTCCTTGGGCGGTTTTTCAGTCGGGATATTGGCGGGATCCAATGCGTTTCTCGCAATATCTGCAATACCGCCACTTACAGCGCTTCCTATCATAAAACCACCGACCGCGCCACCGATATTGCCCATTGTTCCTTCATTTCCCGCGAATTTTTCCGCTATCATCATCTGGCGTTCTTCCTGCCAGGTATAGCCTTCAATAAGTCTGCCGGAACGGCGTTCCTTGGCCTGGCTTACCGCATCGTAGTCTTTTTCAGGAACCTCAACTGTTTCAATGTTAAAAAATTGAATTAAAACACCATATTCCTCAAAAACCTTATCGAGGCGCTCTTTAATTACACCGCTCAATTCAAAGAGATTGGCGTTAATCATAAAATAGCTCAACATCCCGTTGATCATTATTTTTGAAATGCAGTCTTTTACATGGGATGAAATAATGCCTCTAAATTTCTGAACTAGCGCCGTCGAATCAAAATCATCCCGGAACCCGACCAACTTGAGCATAAACTTCCGCGAATTTTCCACAGAAACGCTCATGCTCCCGTTTGCCATAACATGCATAAAAATATCGTATAAGGGATCTTCCAAAGTAATAGGGCCAAACGTCCCCCAAAGCATGTCCATTTGATGTACTTTGTTGATAAAAAATACCTTGCATGGGAATGGAGATTTCCCATCGGTGGGAATTTCAATTAATTTGCGCGCGAGCGGAATGTTGGGAACGGAAAGCGTCCTGCGTCCGGGCCCGAATAAATCGGCGGCATTTCCATTAATAACCAAAAGAGCCTCATGCGTTTCGTCAACTATCAGTTGTGATGTCGCGTTGAAGTCCTCTTCTGGAAACTTCCAGACTAATGCGTCCGGCGAACCCTCAAATTTAATTACTTCAGCTATAGTCATTTTTATTCCCCCAAGTCATTTCAATTTTTATATCAGAATTTGTGCCGTCCGTGTATATTCAAAACCGTCTTAGCAAAACCATGGCGCTTCTATTATTGTTTGTGCGGCTTGAAATATACTACGGGGTTTCCAAAGGCATCCATGGAATACGATTTACCCCCAATTATAGTGAAATATCCCGCCACATACTTAAATATGAAGACAATAAATTTCATCCAGCCCCCAGGAGTGAAAATGGCGAAAAAATTCCCAAGATAATTTAAAATGCCATTAGACAGATTCGCTGGATATCCCAACCACCGATCATGCAGTCCAAAAAAACCTCCAATCCAATAAATAAATACCAGCATCCAACGTGAGCGATACTTAATAGTTACGTTATTGTTATCTGTTTGATTAGTCGGTTGAAACGATGGGGCTTTTGCTTCAATTCGTGAAGATTTGGATGCAGCAACAACAGGCGCTTTTTTAATCACAGCATCTGTGGATAATAGACGTGTGCCGCAACACGAACAAAAACTTGCCGAATCAGAAACTGTTTTTTCACAAGATGGGCATATCATAAATAATCCACTTTCTTATACTCGCTTGAATTTAAATTTAAATGGTGGTTTCCCGGGCAATCCTATAATAGCCTCGCCAAGCTCAAGGTTGCTAATATCCCAATCTTCAACTACATGGGCGTCACGAATATTCTCGCTGATGCCTCGTGATTGTACCGATGACATATAGGTTTCCTTTTTCCGGTTTTCACCGTGCAAGTCTCGAATTAATTCCTTTGAGTGAGCGTCGTTTACACGGAACGCAACGGAGGTAAGAAATCCTGACATCAGGCTTCTTGCCCGTTCCTCTCCATAGTTATCAAACACCTGGTCGACATTTTGTATACCTATCATAAATTTAACGCCTAAACTTCGACCGAAGTTTACCGCGTCATCGACATGTTGCAAATTGGGTATTAACGCGAACTCATCCGTAACAAAATACACATTACCCGCGCTTTTCTTTCTGCAGAGAGCTTCTTTTATTGCCATATCGAAAAGAAGGCTGTAAATTGGCGACAACATAGCTCCGACGCCGATGTCGTATTCAATGAAAACAAATTTACCGCCTTTTGATCGAACAAGGCCGCGCATGGACATATTGCCCTTTTTTTTGAAATTTCCCAAAAAAATCTCTCTCGAAAGTTGTTGTAATTCAGACATAACTCCCTGGGTTTGCGGAGAGCGGTCATCCGCTATGTAGCTGATCATTGCTTTCATGTCATCGTGCTGCTGTAACATTTCGCGAAGCTCCGCCGTTGGCGATCTGTCAAGAAAAGCTCTCAGTTGTTGATTGTCTCCCTGTATAGTATCTTTATTTCTTGAAAAATGTGTCAATACTGCGGCAAATAAATCTTTGGCAGCGCTGGGGAAGAAAGGTTGATTTGTTTTCTCAAGCTTTTGATGAAACAGCGATTTTGATATTTCAACGATGTTTTCTTCCATGTGTTCATCGGTTTCAATTTCGTTGAATATATTCCAATAATCTACGCCTGAAACGCCGGTGGCTGTATTGTCGTTGCTGATTACCACATCACCGGGACGGTAAAACGTATTATAAAAATCACCTTTTGTATCAAATATTATCATTACGTCATCCGACGTCATGCAATTTCTCAACTGAGCGACTATCTGGTTGAAAGCATTTGTTTTTCCTGTGCCTATTCCACCTAGAAACATGATGTGTCTACTTAATAAATCAGCGTCCAGTGGAACATAAACATCCTTATTGTTCAGACCTGAACCAATAAACGCGCATCGTGGATTATTTGCGGGATATGGAACAGGCGCGTCATAAAGTTTATTCCCATCAAATACATCTATTTGTTTCATTAAAAACCCCTAATATCCATATCCACTGTAATAATCATAACCACTACCTGAGCTTTGGCTGTTGCTTTTGTTTGTATCCTGGGCTTTGTTTGCTTCCGGAGCCTTAGATGTTTCCGATGCTTTTGTTGCTTCTGGAGCTTTGCTTGCGTTCTGGGCTTTGTTCGTGTCCTGGGCTTTGTTCGTGTCCTGGGCTTTGTTCGTGTCCTGGGCTTTGTTCGTGTCCTGGGCTTTGCTCGCGTCCTGGGCTTTGCTCGCGTCCTGGGCTTTGTTCGTATCCTGGGCTTTGTTTGCGTCCTGAGCTTTGTTCGTATCCTGGGCTTTGTTTGCGTCCTGGGCTTTGTTTGCGTCCTGGGCTTTGTTCGTATCTTGGGCTTTGTTTGTATCTTGGGCTTTGTTTGCGTCCTGAGCTTTGTTTGCGTCCTGAGCTTTGTTCGTATCCTGGGCTTTGTTCGTATCCTGGGCTTTGTTTGCGTTCTGGGCTTTGTTCGCGTCCTGGGCTTTGTTCGTGTCTTGGGCTTTGTTCGTATCCTGGGCTTTGTTCGTATCCTGAGTTTTGTTTGCGTCCTGGGCTTTGTTCGTATCCTGAGCTTTGTTCGCGTCCTGAGCTTTGTTCGTATCCTGGGCTTTGTTTGCGTCCTGGGCTTTGTTCGTGTCTTGGGCTTTGTTCGTATCCTGGGCTTTGTTCGCGTCCTGGGCTTTGCTCGCGTCCTGGGCTTTGTTCGTATCCTGGGCTTTGTTCGTATCCTGGGCTTTATTCGAATCCTGAGTTTTGTTAGCTTCCTGAGCTTTGTTCGTATCCTGCGATTTGTTCGCGTCCTGATCTTTGTTCGTATCCTGGGCTTTGTTTGCGTCCTGGGCTTTGTTCGCGTCCTGGGCTTTGTTCGCGTCCTGGGCTTTGTTCGTATCCTGAGCTTTGTTCGTATCCTGGGCTTTGTTTACGTCCTGGGCTTTATTCGCGTCCTGAGCTTTGTTCGTATCCTGCGATTTAGCCGCTTCCTGGGATTTGGCCGCCTCATGGTTTTGTATGTTTCCCTGACCTTGAACTCCGTCTTGTTTTTTTTCGCTGGTATTACCTTTTTGATATTCCGATTCTGGTATCTTGGTAAAAGGATTGACTTCTTTATAATTTTGAAATGCTTCTTCTTCCTGAGCGGTTAATTGTTCGCCTTCATCCATTGCATTTGGAATGGATTTATCGTACCAATCATCGTTCAAGTTTTCGAATTGAGCCATATCGATATTTGTCCAGGAAAAATGTTCTCTGTCTAAAACATTTCCTTTTGAATCCGTTATGGTGCGAGTTGTCATGATGGCGTCAGGCCGGGCGTCATCGCTGTGGTAGGATAAACTCCCATCAATATGTACACCGTATCCCTGGTCTAAAATCCTGCTGTTTTCTCTCTCAAACGCGCGAAAATCCCTTGTATTTACTTTGCCGTCCATCGCAACCATGTTATCTACTTTACCCGAACCGCCGTGTTCACGCGCGACAAGATGCGCCGCGTGATCGCCATCCTGTTTACCTTCCAGATTCCGTTGATGCGATAGATTTCTTTCGGCTCCATTCCTGCTCAAATCGGCGTTGAAATGAGTAATCTGTCCGTTATCATTAGTGCGGTATTGCGCATTGTTTATTTTATAATCATTGTTTCCTTTTAAACGATAGGTGTCGGAAAAATGTTCGGTATTTTTACTATTTCCGTTACGTTTTGCGCTCTTGTCTTGTTCTGGCGGATATTGTGCCTGCTCATGACTGCGCATTGTTGTGTTTAGATCATTGCTTTCTTCTGCTTTGTTTTTTAATTCCTGCATGTACTTGAACTCACCTCCCACATCCGTATTATGCACATTCTGAACATTTGGTTCATTTGTAATTGCCCAGCTATTCGGCAGAGATCGTTCCGCTATCTGCTCCGGTGTATCAATTGGATCATTAGTAGACTGAATAGTCTGGGGATCGGAGCGAACCTGGGTAGGTTCGGATTTATTATTAAAAGTTTCACTTTGGGGGGGCGGTGAAATAAAATCACTTACGAGCGCGCCTACTCCAGCTACAAGCTCTATAAGGTTTTTAAAAATTCCCATAATTAAATACTTTTACTCTTCCTTCCATCGCGCCACCCCATAATCACCCATGTTTTGTAAATCGCTGATCATGGCGCCCAGTTCCAACATCATTTTGTCGGTTTGTTCCGTCGGTTTCGCCGTAATGGAGAACATGGCGGAACTTCCAACTATTCCACCTGCGCCCTCGCCGATATGAATAGGCGAAGCATTGGCTTTTGATGAAAATACTTTCAGAACAAACGTTTTACGATAACAAGTCGCAAGTAAAGCACCGCCAATAACCCATAGTGTAATAATAATAAGCCATTCAATACCATCAGGACTGCTAGAAGAGGGACTTCCCCAAGATCCACCTCTAGAAGAAGAACTGGAATAGTTTGCTATTAAAATACCAAACCCAATAATAACCATGAGTATGCCGGCGAGCAAACGCCAAATAAGAATTTTGCCGCCATAATAAGTACTCATACCGGACACAGCGTCTAATGGCACTTCGTTGACAATCCGGCTGCTTACACCAAAATCACTAAATCCAAGTCCATGAAACAATACTCTGCGATTTGTTACCGATAAATATCCGGTACATGAGGGAAACGTCAAGTAAGAACACATATAACTACGCACTGTAAATTCTTCGTTCGCCATCTTTACGCCGCGGATCGTTTGTTCTTCTTCTTTTACCGAAGAATTGTCATTTGCATTAAGTACCTGGTTGTCATCGGTAGTAACTGAGTCAATTGCAACCCTTTCATCAGGCTGGGCATAGCCTGAATTTTGGAAAATACTGCCGGTCTGCTTAAATTCGGCGGCAGGAAACGGATCGTAAGACTCCGTAGGCGAAAAAGTAGGCGCGGCTGCAACCGGTGTTCCACAGCCGTTACAAAAACGTTGATTCGGGTTGAGGGTTTTTCCACAGGAAGCGCAATTCATACAATTCTCCCTAGGAAACCCTGATTAATTGCCTGTGCGGGCGAATCGCCAAATTGCCATGTCGCGCGGCACGATACTCCGAATGGATACAATCCGTATCCATTCGGAGTAT
>JGI24702J35022_10000646_pt1 | contig 21221 bp, 33 predicted proteins | sample TergutTh196P4_FD_35022 | JGI IMG/M metagenome (IMG submission 35022)
GAGGCAAGCCGATGGCGGTAGGTGGCAGTGTGGAGGACAGGCACGGCATTATTCTGGCCAAAAATTACGAAGCCAAAGCATACGGCATCAAAACAGCGGAGACCATATGGGAAGCCAAGAAGAAGTGCCCACAGCTAATCGTGGTTCCGCCTGACTTCGATAAGTATCTGCGTTTCAGTAAGCTGTTCCGTCAAATACTGCTGGACTATTCCGACCAAGTGGAGCCATTCGGTATTGATGAGGCATGGCTGGATGTAAGCGGCAGTACACAGCTATTCGGCTCAGGCGAGCAGATTGCTGATACCATCAGAAACAGAGTTAAATCAGAACTCGGCATTACCGTTTCGGTCGGTGTCAGCTTCAACAAAATCTTCGCTAAGCTGGGCAGCGATATGAAGAAGCCCGATGCCGTCACCGTTATTAACAAAGAGAATTATCAAACGCTCGCTTGGCCGCTTCCAGTAGGTGACCTCTTGGGTGTGGGACGAGCCACGCAAAACAGGTTACGCTATCAAATCCGCACTATCGGCGAACTGGCGCAAGCCAATCCCCAACACCTCAAGTGGCTGTTTGGCAAACGCGGTCTCATCTTACACTCCTTTGCCAACGGCTGGGATACATCGACAGTTAAGCCGGCCGGTTTTGAGTCCTGTGTTAAATCAGTCGGCAATTCCAGCACTTGTCCCCGTGACTTGGCCGACGAACAAGACGTCCGCATCGTTTTTCAGAGTTTGGCTGAGAGCGTAGCCGAACGTATGCGGGATTTGGCAGTAATGGCGCGCACGGTACAAATCTCACTGCGCACTAACGACCTCTATTGGTTTGAGCGCCAAACAGCCTTGGCACGTCCCAGTATGGTATCCGACGAGCTTACTGCCGCCGCCATGAAACTGCTGCGGGAGCATTATCACTGGGAAAAACCACTGCGCAGTATCGGCATCAGGGGAACCAATCTGATATCCACCAAGGGAGCAAGGCAACTATCCCTTTTTGCTGATGAACAGGGTCGTGAGCAAAGCGAGCGGGTGGAATATGCCATTGACGATATCAGACGCCGTTTTGGTCATCACGCCATTAACCGGGCTCTGCTGGTAGTTGACCGCAAATTAGGCAAACTGGACGCCAAGTCCAATCATACCATCCACCCCGTTTCTTTTAGTTAAAGGAGTTGTAAATGCATAACCAATCAACGGATTACCTATCCACGGATTTCAAAGTCTATGTCGGTGTCAACTGCGACTACACCCCCGGCGGTAAAATCGTGCCGCGTTCATTCGTATGGGAAAACGGTGTGCGTTACGACATCGATAAAGTCCTGGACACTCGCCAAGCCGCCAGTCTCAAAGCCGGTGGAGCCGGAATACGTTACACCGTACGGGTAAACGGACAGGAAGCCTCCATGTATTTGGAGGAAGAGCAGGGCGTAAACCGTTGGTTTATGCTACGCGCTAATCAGAATGATATACGTAAAAGGAAGGAGAATGACGTCAAAAATGCTGTACCTGTCACAACAAAGAATGGAAGAGATTGCCGAAGTGATTATTCAAGACAACTTGAGCCGTCAAAAACTCAGTATCGCTATTCCGGTTGATATTGAGCGGCTTGCCCGTAACTACCTTGGGCTGAAGCTGAGATATATGAAACTGTCGGATAGCGGCAGAATCTTGGGACTTACCTCATACAAAGGAGTCAACATGGTATTGCCCTTTACCGGCGGTGACGTATTCCTATCAGTACCGGAAGACACCATCATGCTGGATGAGAGTTTGCTTGAGAATGACACCCGTACGCGGTTTACCGTGGCGCATGAGTGCGCGCATCAGATAATTGCCCGACTGGAAGAGAGGCAAACCGGTATGAGCTTTCGTAAAGTGTTTATGCCCGGCGCAACCTATTCCTGGCATGAGTTAAAGACAGCTGAGCGGTGGAGTGAGTGGCAAGCCAACACTCTCGGCGCGGCCTTACTGATTCCGCGCGGTGAACTGGCTTGGGCTTGGCACGCGCTATCGGCACCGCAAACAATATCGCTGCTTGACGGACGTTTTAGTCCTTTGGCTTACGCGCTGGTGAAACAACTCGCAATCAAGTTTGCCGTATCCATCGGCGCTATGACTGTCAGACTGAAAAAGCTGGGGTTTGTCACTGAGTTTTCAAAAGTGTTGCCGCAAAGACTCTCGTTAGCGGTGGGAGTAGCCGGCTAATGAAAGAACTTACAAAGGAACAAACCAAAGCGTTACTGGCAACCGTGCGTAGGGAAGCCACCTGTACGCAGGAGCCCAAAGCTTACCCGCTGGCGTGTCCAAACTGTCATCACAAAGCGTTTATGGCATATGAGGGCACTAGAGGTCATATCCAGTCCAAATGCAGGAAGTGTAATCAAATCTCGACATACGATGTCATGTTTAGAAGAAACGGGAACGTGATGTTCCGTCTGGTAAAGGAACCGTGTAACTAAGCCAAATTTACAACTGAATATAAACTAACCGAGCCACGGGGCCGATGAGAATCGCAGACACCCAAGAGCCGTATGAAACAGAACAGCATTTTAAGGCTGTTACTTTCAAACGCGCTCTAACGGAATAAGCGAATTTCATACGGCCCTTTTTGTTTGACCTTTTTCATCGTTTCCAGCCGGTGGAAAAGGTCATTAAATGCCATTCCCATCCAACCAACTGAATAGTCACAGCAACTTCGAGTCAACTTGGCGCGAAGTTAAGCGCTGTAGGTCGCCGCCTGTTCTTCATTCATTTTAGGCATGAAACACATAAATAAATGAATTGGAGAACAAAATGTCGAAAACAATCAACTTAAAGGATTACTACTACTGGTATACGGAAGACAGCTTTGTTGATGTTGAAGATGATGTGGCGGAAGAGTTATTTCAGAGCAAGCGAGATGAGCACGCCTATTGGGAGCAGCTACGCTATAACAGAGCCTATTACTCTCTTGAAGCTAACAGAAGCATTGAAGCGGTTATCGCGCAGGATTCATTTGACGATCCGCAAACAATCCTTGAAATGCGTGAACTGCACTGTGAATTATGCCATGCTTTAAATTCACTATCGGAAATTCAGGGACGCAGAATTGAGGGCTATTTTCTGCACGAGATTAGCGAAACGGAAATCGCGAAGGCAGAGGGAGCGGCGGTGAGTAGTGTATGTGAGAGCCTTTATCTTGGTTTACAAAAAATGAAAATATTTTTGAAAAATCCCAAAAAATGCCCGAAAAAGTGCCCTCTAAGTCTGCTATGTAGTAGAGAGAATCAACCTCTCAGATACCGGGCGAGGCATTACGAACCGACACAATCGCTGTCATTAATCAAGAGACCGACAGATTAAGTAATTTACAACGGCTGATTGCCTCTATGACGGAAAGGGCAGTGTTTGGGCGCTACCCTTTCCGTTTATTCCCGGTAAATAATTATTGGAGGCTTATGTATGTCATCGGCAGTCAAGTACGAAACGGAAGAAACAGTAGTTCCATTTGGTAGCGGTACTATTAGAATCATAAACCGCACTCCTATTCTCACATCAGAGGAACGAGCCAAACGCAGACGCGAAATCGAAACCAGACTATTTGATGTGTTTATCAAGTACACGGACAAAGAACGATTGCACGCTGAATGTATGAACTAGAGTTGAAAATGAGAGCCAGACGAGTTAGCATCATCACGTAGGATGGCTCCCTGAAAAGGAGAATGGACATTAACAATCGAATAAAAGCATTTTATGGTCGCCAATCGGTAGACCGCAAAGACAGTATCAGTATCGACAGTCAACTGGAATTTGCCATGCATGAACTTAGGGGAGAGTCTTTCAGGGAGTACCGAGACAAAGGCTACTCCGGTAAGAATACAGACAGACCACAATTCCAATCACTGGTTAGAGATATTGAGAACGGAATCATTTCTGATGTAGTGGTTTATAAACTCGACAGAATCAGCCGCTCCATTATCGACTTTGCCAACATGATGGAACTCTTCCAGAAGTACAAAGTAGAGTTTATATCAGCAACAGAGAAGTTTGACACTTCAACGCCTATGGGGCGTGCCATGCTTAACATCTGTATCGTTTTTGCCCAGCTTGAGAGGGAAACCATACAACGCAGAGTGAAAGACGCTTATTACTCCCGTTGCGAAAAGGGACTCTACATGGGAGGACATACCCCTTACGGCTACAAATTGGAAAACACCGTAATGGATGGTATCAGCACTAAGGCATTGGAAATCGAGGATTCTGCGGCAAATCATGTTCGGCAAATATTTGAAATGTATTCGCAACAGAACACCTCATTTGGAGATATATCTCGCTATTTTACTCAAAATGGTATTCGTTTCCGTGGCGGTGAATTTGGTCGCCACACCATCTCGTTTATATTGCGCAACCCTGTATATGCTCAAGCAGATTTGGAGTTGTACGAATTCTTCAAATCGCAAGGCACGAATGTCATCAACGATGTCGCTGATTTTGCGGGCACAAACGGGTGCTATTTGTTTCGCGGCAGAGATACGACGGAACCTAAATTCAGCAGTCTGAAGGACCATATTCTGGTAATTGCACCTCATGAAGGCATCGTACCTGCTGAGACATGGCTTGCTTGTCGCAAAAAACTGATGAACAATCAAACATTCGGTGGTACGCATAAAGCAAAAAACTCATGGCTTGCTGGAAAAATCAAATGCGGTAAGTGCAATGCGGGGCTCATGGCGACCATTAAAAACGATAGGTACGGCTATTTTAACTGTCGCCGCCAAAGAGACAATAATGGATGCGAAGGAAGTGGCACGCTTCATGTGAGGAAAGTGGAAAAGTCAATTTACGAAGAAATGCTCCACAAAATGGCTGAATATCATACTTTGACAAGTAAATCATCCAAGAAAGCTAATCCCAAGATGACTGCCCTCAACATATCTTTAGCACAGGTTAAGGCAGAGATTGAAAAACTGCTAAATACGCTTGCGGGTGCAAATCCCACCCTAATGTCCTATGCTAACAGCAAAATTGAGGAGTTGGATAACCGTAAGCAGTCCATCGAAAAACAAATTGCGGATTTGACTGCTGAGACAGTTTCTCCCAAACAAATAGAGCGCATTTCAGGCTATCTCGACGGTTGGGAGAGTATAAGTTTTGATGACAAAAGACTTGTGGCGGATGGGTTGATTTCACACATTAGCGCAACTTGTGACGACATTGTTATTGACTGGAAAATCTAAACGTTTCAGGCTATAGTATGTCTTGTGCAAAGGTAATGCACACAGTGTACGTTGTAAGATTGGCTTTGCCTCATATCTGCGTAAATGCTATAATTAAACGTGCTTTGGGGAATCGTCTAGTGGTAGGACAACGGATTCTGGCTCCGTCAGCGAGGGTTCGACTCCTTCTTCCCCAGCCATTTGTTTCAATTCAAGAGAGACGGCGCATTCGTCTAGTGGCCTAGGACACATCCCTCTCAAGGATGAGATCACGGGTTCGAATCCCGTATGCGCTACCAGTTAGAATTTTTTGCACAAAGAAAATAACTCTAAACAGGTTGTTTTAGGATATGCTTGATTTGTATTCCAAGGAAGGTGTGCACACTTTTGAAAGTATTTTTATTGAATCTTCGCAAGATGAGAAAATGTAGTTCTACAGCTAAAATAGATAGCGATGCAATACTGAGGAAATTATGATAAGTAATAACATTCTCGAAACAATTGGGCATACTCCTATGGTAAAAATAAATCATTTGAACCCCAGCCAAATTGTTGAACTATATGCAAAGTTAGAAGGCTTCAACCCTACAGGGAGCATAAAAGATCGTATTGCTCTGAAAATGATTGAACAAGCTGAGGTTGACGGAGTACTAACAAAAGACAAAATAATCATAGAAGCCACATCTGGCAATACAGGTATTGGCCTCGCCATGATAGGTGTGGTGAAAGGCTATCGAGTCCAGATTGTTATGAGTTCTGCAGTATCAATCGAGAGGCAAAAGATGATAAAAGCTTTCGGAGCTGAAATAATACTGACGGCAGCTGAATTGGGCACTGATGGAGCAATAATCAGAACAAAAGAACTAATTGAGAATGCTCCTGACAGATATTTTAACCCAAACCAGTTTTCGAACGAAAACAACAAAGTAACGCATTACAACACTACTGCTGAAGAGATTTGGGAACAAACCGAAGGGCGCGTTACGCATTTTGTTTCGGCACTTGGCACGTCCGGTACACTCATGGGAGTTGGTATGATGTTAAAGGAGCGAAACCCATCAATTAAAATTATTGAAGCGCAGCCGGTAAAAGGTCATTATATTCAAGGTTTAAAAAGCCTTGCTGAGGCAATTGTACCTGAGATATACAACATAAATGAAATAGATGAAAGTATTTTGATTGATACTGAAGAAGCGTACGAAATGACACGACGAATCGTTCGTGAAGAAGGTATTTTTGTTGGGATGTCCAGCGGCGCGGCGATGCTAGCGGCTATCAGAAAAATTGAAAAACTGGACAGTGGTCTAGTGGTAGTCATTCTTCCAGACAGAGGGGAAAAATACCTTAGTACCAACTTGTTTAAGGTTTAAACACTATATTCGCAGTTGGTTGAGAATCTTTTAACTCTTTACTTTCGGATGAATTCTGCCGAGTTTATATGTATCCTGCAGTAAATGAAGGGCTGTAACACTGTCTACGAGGCAGATTCGATATGGGAGTTTTCTTGGCTTTCGTTGAGTCTGCATACTGTTTAACGGTAAGAATTAGTCGCGGAAGCATTCATATTCATTCTGTTTGGTATTCTTGATGAGACATTTTACGCTTCGTTTTCTTAGCTTGTTGCTGGGTATATTCTTGTACAGTGTAGGCATTGCGCTAGCTATCAAAGCGAGTATTGGCTATGCGCCGTGGGAAGTCTTTCATGCCGGACTTGGCATCACGATTGGGTTAAGCATTGGAACCGCATCAATAATTGTAGGAATAGTTGTCGTGGTTATGGTGACTGTTTTTGGGGAGAAGGTTGGATTTGGTACGCTAATGAGCATGGTTCTGACTGGCGTTTTTTTGGATGCGATCTTGAGAGTGAGCATTATTCCTCAGGCGCAGAATTATTTTACTGGAATTATTATGTTAATAATTGGTTTATTTGTTATAGCATTAGGTTCTTACTTTTATATAAAATCAGCTTTTGGTGTAGGGCCGCGTGATAATCTTATGATTGTGCTGACTCGAAAGACAAAATTACCTGTGGGAGTGTGCCGTAGTGTGGTGGAGTTAACGGTAGTGTTGGCAGGGTGGTGCTTGGGTGGGATGATTGGTTATGGAACTGTGATATCAGCGGTCATGATTGGATTTTGTATACAGGTAGTTTTTAAGCTGCTCAAATTTGATACAACAGCGGTTGAGCATGAAACAATCGCTCAGACTCTCAAATCTCTTTACCAAAGAAAGGGGTAAGGGATATGGAATTATTAATGAAGTGTCGCAAGGAAATTCACACAATAATAATGCTCAAGACTTGCCTCAATGGTGGAGGAGTGGTTTGGTTTTTCTGTGCTTGACATCTCTTGTAGGGCTGTGTTACACTCTCAAATTGCGTCTGCGCACGCCTTAACGGCTGGCAAAACGCAAAATCAGGTCTGTTTTTCGTGAAGTATACGAAGGATGAGTTGAGGCTATTCCTTCGAATTGTGTGAATAAAGGGGATGATGATTTGCCCACTATAAATCAATTAGTCAGAAAAGGTCGGAAGTCGGTCTCAAGTAAGACCAAAACACCGGCGCTGAGATTTACGCTTAACTCGCTAAAAAATAAATTGGTGCGGCGAAAGAGCAGTGCTCCTCAGAAGCGTGGTGTGTGTGTCCAGGTCAGGACAATGACTCCTAAGAAACCCAATTCTGCTTTGCGCAAGATTGCCCGTGTCAGGTTAACAAATGGTATTGAAGTCACAGCCTATATTCCAGGAGAAGGGCATGAGTTACAAGAGCACTCGGTAGTTTTGGTGCGTGGTGGTCGTGTGCCTGATCTGCCTGGTGTCCGTTATCATATCATCCGCGGCACGCTAGATACCACCGGTGTCTCAAATCGAAAACAAGGTCGCAGCAAGTACGGTGCCAAAAGGGCAAAAGGCACCGAGACAGCTAAGAAGTAGTTCTTAGGAGGAAAAATGCCACGTCGTGCGTTTGTTCATCAAAGAAAAGTAGAAGCTGATCCCAAATACAACAGTGAGTTGGTAGCGGTGTTCGTGCGTAAGATTATGCTGGGCGGCAAGAAAAGTACTGCTCAAAGTGTGTTTTATGACGCCATGGATTTGATTCAGGAAAAAGAAAGCAAGGAACCTTTGGCGGTATTGCAACAAGCGGTCACTAACGCCACTCCTTTGCTTGAAGTCCGTCCTCGTCGTGTGGGAGGCGCCAATTATCAGGTTCCAGTTGAAGTGCGTAAAGGACGGGACCAAGCTTTAGCGCTACGTTGGCTTATCAAAGCCTCCCGTGATCGCAGTGGGAAATCGATGGCTGAAAAGCTGTCATCTGAATTAATAGATGCCTCAAAAGGACTTGGCTCAGCAGTCAAGAGACGTGAAGAAACGCATAAAATGGCAGAAGCCAATCGTGCTTTTGCGCATTATAAATGGTAGGATTGGTGTTTTAGTATGGCTGGTTTAGCGCAACAATTCCCTAAAGAAAAGATACGTAACATTGGTATCATTGCTCACATTGATGCGGGCAAAACGACAACCACTGAACGTATCCTTTTTTATACTGGTCGTACATACAAAATCGGCAATATTGATGAAGGCACCACCACCATGGATTGGATGGAGCAGGAACGCGCCCGTGGAATAACCATCTGCTCGGCTGCCACAACTTGCGAATGGAATGGTTATCGATTTAATTTGATTGACACTCCCGGGCATGTTGATTTTACGGCAGAGGTGGAGCGAAGCCTGCGTGTGCTAGATGGTGGCGTAGTGGTTTTTGATGGAGTTGCCGGCGTGGAAGCTCAGTCCGAAACAGTTTGGCGGCAGGCTGACCGCTACGGAGTGCCACGTATTTGTTTTGTGAACAAATTGGATCGTACCGGGGCTGATTTCTTCCGCTGTGTTGGAATGATTGAGACGCGTCTGAAAGCGCATCCCATCGTAATACAGTTGCCGCTGGGCAGGGAGTCTTCATTCACAGGAATAATCGATTTGGTAGAGGGCAAAGCCATTGTCTATGAAGGTAAAGCGGAAGCCCCGCCAGAATATTTAGATATTCCTGAAAATGAAAAGGCAGCATACCAAGAGCATCGCCACAAGATGATTGAGAGTTTGGCCGAGCTTGATGATGAAATGATGAACGCTTTTCTTGAGGGGCAGGAAATTGGTATCGCTATGATTAAGGCCGCGCTGAGACGTGCCGCCATAAGTGGCAGGGGCATTCCTGTCCTTTGTGGTTCCTCTTTGAAAAATAAAGGAGTCCAACCGCTATTGGATGCCGTAATTGATTACCTTCCTTCACCTTTGGACAAAGCAGAAGCACAAGCTGTTTCAGTGAAGACGGGTGACAAAGTTGCCTGTTTATTCAATGATGATGCTCCATTGGTAGCGTTGGCTTTTAAGGTTGTGGCTGATCCGTTTGTTGGTCGATTGGTGTATCTGCGAGTGTACTCCGGCACTATCGTGGCGGGCAGTACTGTGCTAAATGCTACGCGTGACAACAAGGAACGTGTGGGACGGTTGCTTTTAATGCATGCAAACCATCACGAAGAAATTGAATCAGCCAATGCGGGCTCTATTGTAGCTACGATGGGAAGCAAGAATACGTTTACTGGTGATACTCTTTGTGACTTATCCCATCCCGTTTTGTTGGAGGCTATTTCGTTTCCCACTCCAGTGATTTCCGTGGCAGTTGAACCCAAGAGCCGAGCTGATCGTGATAAAATGATTGACGGGCTGACAAAACTGGCTGAGGAAGATCCTACTTTCAAGGTTTCCTTTAATGATGAAACCGGGCAAACTGTTATTGCTGGAATGGGTGAGCTCCATTTGGATGTCTTGGTTAATCGTTTGATGAGTGAGTTTAAAGTAGTAGCCAATGTTGGCGCCCCCAAAGTCTCATACAAAGAAACTATTACCTCCGCCAACAAGGTTGAGGGTCGTTTTGTGCGTCAATCCGGTGGACGTGGTCAATATGGGCATGTCATGGTTGAGTTTTCTCCTAACCCAGGGAAAGGGTTTGAGTTTGTCGATAATATTCGCGGGGGAACACTTCCTCGAGAGTATATTAAAGCTGCCTCTGAAGGTATAAAAGAAGCTATGGAAACTGGTGGGTTGGCAGGGTATCAGGTGGTTGATGTTAAAGCTACCATTTATGATGGTAGCTTTCATGAAGTTGATTCCAGCGATATGGCCTTCAAAATGGCTGGTTCGTTGGCTTTGAGAAATGGGCTTCATAAATGTGATGCTGTCATTCTTGAACCAATGATGAAAGTCGATGTTGTGACTCCTGAGCAATACATGGGGGATATAATAGGGGACCTCAATGCTCGTCGTGGTCGCGTAGAGTCCATTGATTCGGCCGGAGATACCACGACTATCCACGGACTGGTGCCCTTATCTAGAACTTTTGGATATACAACAGATTTGCGTTCCATGACTCAGGGTCGCGCAACTTTCTCTTTAGAGTTTTTCCAATATCAACAGGTACCGGCATCGTTGGCTGAGGAAATCAGAGCCGAGGCTGGTAAGACTAATTAGTGAGGCAGGCATAGAATGATGGCTAATACCAAACAGAAAATTCGTATCAAGCTGAAAGGCTTTGATCATCGCATCTTAGATCAAGCCGCGCATCAAATTGTGGAAGCGCTGGAGAAGACCGGTGCGGTTGTCGCCGGTCCTGTTCCTTTGCCGACTCGTATCAAAAAGTTTAGTGTAATTCGATCTTCTTTTATCGACAAGGATTCACAGGAACAGTTTGAGGTGCGTACACACAAACGAATTATTGATATTGTGGAAACCACTTCCAAAACTATTGATGCACTCACGAGTTTGAACCTGCCGTCGGGCGTGGGTATTGATATTAAATCGCAGTAAGGTACGACAATGATAAAAGGATTATTAGGACAAAAAGTAGGTATGACACAATACTTCAGTGAGAATGGGATTGCTGAGGCAGCCACTCTTATTGATGCCGGACCATGTACGATTGTTCGGGTTAAAACGTCAGAAAGCGATGGCTATTGCGCCGCGTGTTTGGGTTTTGGCGATACGAAGAAATTGGGAGCAGTGCTGAAAGGTCAATGCAGAGGTTTTGGTGAGTTCAAGCATTTGCGTGAATTTCGCTTGGAAAACAGCGAAGGGGTGAATGTTGGCGATAAGCTTGATGTTAGCATATTTCAACCGGGTGACAAGGTTACTATCACTGGTGTTTCCAAAGGCCGTGGGTTTGCGGGAGGAGTGAAACGCCACAACTTCCGTGGTGGCCCTAAAACGCATGGGCAATCAGATCGCCAACGTGCCGTCGGTTCGATAAGTTCAACTACCACCCCTGGACGTGTTTACAAAGGGACTCGTATGCCGGGACACATGGGGCATGAGAGAGTAACGGTAAGAAATTTGGTAATACTTAAAATTGATGTTGAACGCAACCAGTTGCTGGTCAGGGGCGCAGTGCCCGGGGCCAAGAATGGACTACTATTAATTGATATGTCCAAGGGGAGAAGCAAGTGAATATTCCGGTATATAACATGTCCGGTGAAGTAGTACGAAACATTGATGTTTCTGATGCTGTCTTTGCCCAGTCAGTGAACGAAGGTTTGGTGCATCAAGCTTTGGTTGCCGGTCGCGCCAATGCTCGTCAAGGTACGCAAGATACCAAGACGCGCAGTGAAGTTAGCGGAAGTACCAAGAAGTTATATCGCCAGAAGGGCTCAGGTAGAGCTCGCCCTGGTTCAGCCAAGAGTGCTACTCGTCGTGGTGGAGGTGTAATTTTTGGGCCGCATCCACGCGATTTTTCTGTTTCTTTGCCAAAAAAAATGCGACGGGCCGCAATTAGGAGTGTGCTTTCAGCCAAACTGGCGGAACAAGAGTTAATGATACTTGATGAGTTGAAGTTTGATGCTCCAAAAACAAATGAAATGGCAAAAATGATGAAGGCGCTAAAAGTGGAGACTACTGCCATTGTGGCATTGCCAGAGTTCGATGAAAATGTGGTTAAAAGCACGCGCAACTTACAGGGGATAAAAACTATGCCGGCCCGCTTACTGAATGTGGTTGACATGTTAGCTTATGACAAACTTCTTCTGACCGAAGCTGCATTGAGGCAGATTGAAGAGTTGTGGGGAGGAGCGGCTTAGATGAAAGCTATTCAGGTGTTCGAAGTATTGCGTAAGCCTTTAATTACTGAAAAGGGTACAGCCTTACAAGCGCAAGGTAAGTATCTGTTTGAAGTGGCGGCTGGAGCAAATAAAGCTCAGGTGAAAGAAGCGGTCGAGAAAGCCTTCAAGGTTAAGGTTATTGGTGTAAATATGATGATAGTTAAGGGTAAAGTGCGACGAGCAGGTCGTGGTACTACCGTGACCCCAGACGTTAAAAAGGCTATTGTAACGCTAAAGAGCGGCGATAAAATTCAGCTGTTTGAAGGCGTCTAAGGAGTTATGTAGAACATGGGTATTAAAGTATACCGCCCAACATCTCCAGGCCGACGTGGCATGACAGGGCTGAGTTTTGAAGAGATTACTAAGAAATCTCCTGAAAAAGCTTTGGTTGTGCCATTGAAGCAGCGTGCCGGGCGGAATTCTCAAGGTAGAGTGACTGTGCGCCATCGTGGTGGTGGTGTGAAACGAATGATGCGAGTGGTTGATTTCAAACGGAACAAGCCAGGCGTTCCGGGGCGGATTGCGGCTATCGAGTATGATCCCGGACGTTCTGCTAACTTAGCATTAATTTTTTATGCTGATGGCGACAAGCGCTATATGATTGCGCCGGAAGGCTTAAAAGTAAATGATGTGGTAAAGGTTGCTGAGGATGCTGATATTAAGCCAGGCAATGTTCTGCCGCTAATGAATATGCCAACTGGTACTTTGGTGCATAACGTGGAGACTGAGGTCGGTCGTGGCGGAAAACTGGTACGCAGTGCCGGTGCTGTGGCGCAATTGATGGCTAAAGAAGGCGATTATGTGTTATTACGTCTTCCCTCCGGTGAAATGCGTCGTGTGCGCGCCGAGTGCCATGCCACGGTGGGACAAGTGGGCAATTTAGAACATGCAAATGTTAAGTTAGGCAAAGCCGGACGTAGACGTCTTAAGGGTTGGCGCCCAGCGGTGCGCGGTACTGCGATGACTCCTAGGGACCATCCTCATGGTGGCGGTGAGGGCCGTTCTCCGGTGGGGATGCCGGGGCCGAAGACGCCTTGGGGTAAGCCGGCGCTTGGTTATAAAACACGCAAGCCCAAACATTCTGATAAACTAATCGTAAAACGGCGAGGTAAATAAATGTCAAGGTCAATTAAAAAGGGGCCGGCAGTTGATGCCAATCTAATGGAAAAAGTGGAAGACATTAATCGCTCTGGAAAGAAGGCGGTTATTAAGACTTGGGCGCGTTGGTCAACTATCCTCCCTGAAATGGTTGGACTGAATATCGGTGTGCATGATGGTCGACGGCATGTGCCTATTTTTATAACCGAAAACATGGTAGGTCACAAATTAGGTGAATTTGCCGCTACCCGTACTTTCCGAGGCCACTCATCGAAAGCCGAAAAAACGACTCAGGTGCGGTAAGGATTAGATCATGGAAGTAAAATCAGTAGCAAAAGATACAGGGCTTTCAGCGCGTAAGGTGCGTTTATTGCTTAACGAGGTGCGCGGTAAGAAAGTAGAGGACGCGCTCACAGTTTTACAGTTTGCGGCTTCTCCGTCAGCGAAGGTAATTGCCAAAGTCGTTAAAGCTGCGGCATCCGATGCCGAGAATAATTTTATGTTGAATGCAGCCGATTTAAAGGTTGTTAAAATCTATGCCGATGATGCGCCTATGTTAAAGCGTTTTATGCCGAGGTCGCGTGGTCGTGCAGATCGTATTATGAAACGTTCTAGTCATATCACAGTAGTTGTGGCGGAACAGGAGGACTAATGGGGCGTAAAGTTCATCCAATGGGGTTTCGTATTGGCGTCATTCGTGATTGGCAGTCCAAATGGTATGACGACAAACACTATGCAGCTTTCATTCTAGAGGATGCGAAACTGCGCAAGGCGGTACAGTCAAAGTACGGCGAGGCTGGTATCGCTCAAGTGGACATTGAGCGTCAAGCTAACAAAATAGCAGTTACGATTCATACCTCTAGGCCTGGTATCGTCATTGGGCGAGGTGGTCAACGGGTTGAGGAGATGCGCCAGTTCCTTGAAAATACCATTGATGGCAAAAAGATTCAGTTAGATATCCGCGAAATCCGCCAGCCAGAATTGGATGCTTATCTTGTTGCGCGTACTGTTGCTGAACAGATGGAGCGTCGTGTGGCATATCGTCGGGCAATGAAACAAGCCATATTTCGTACCATGCAGTCAGGGGCTAAAGGAATGAGGATTCTATGTTCCGGTCGTTTGGGAGGTGTGGAAATTGCTCGTCGCCAGCTTATGCATCAGGGGCGTGTTCCTTTGCAAACACTGAGAGCGGATGTTGATTACGGTTTTACTGAGGCGCACACCACTATGGGACGGATTGGTGTCAAAGTGTGGATTTATCGTGGTGATGTGTTTCCCACCGTTGAGACTTCCGAAGAGGCAACCGAAGGTGTAGCGGCTATGACGACGGTATTGAAAGATGCCGCGATGGCCGAAGCGCTATCGAAGATGAATGAAACACAGTCTGATACTTCTGCCAATAGTGTTACCAAGAAGCCGCGTACTCGCAAGAAAGCGGAAGAAGTAGCCAAAACAGAGACAGACGAAAAGCCTAAAGCGAAACAACAAATAGTCGGCACAACCGAAGAGTCCAAAAAGGCGAGTAAGCCGCGTACCAAAAAATCTGAGACGTCTGTGGTTGATACTGCAGAGAGCCACGAGAAGAAAACGACAAGGGCTAAAGTTGCCAAAACCGCTGAGAAAGCAACCAAGGAAACTAAAGCTAAGGTCAAAAAGGGAGAATGACGGGGTTAACAACTCCGCGTTGTTAGGGGAAACCAAATGTTACAACCGAAACGTGTTAAATTTAGGAAAACACACAAAGGGCGCCGTACCGGTACGGCGCATTCTGGGGCTACTATAGCTTTTGGCGAATATGCTTTGCAGGCTACGGGAGCAGCTTGGATGACGTCTCGGCAGATTGAGGCTGCCCGTCGTGCCATTGTACGTAGTGTGCGCCGTGGCGGAAAAGTGTGGATTCGCGTCTTCCCAGATAAGCCGGTTACATCGAAACCTGCTGAAGTGCGCATGGGAGGCGGTAAAGGCTCTCCTGATCATTGGGTAGCTGTAATTAAGCCGGGACGCATTTTATTTGAACTTGGTGGTGTGGGGCATGACGTCGCTAAAGAAGCGATGAGGCTTGCCTCCGGAAAACTACCGTTTGATACCCGCTTCATTGTACGTGAGGTTATTGGGAGCGGAAAAGTAAAGGAGATGAATACCGATGAAGGCTAAAGATGCCCGTCTCCTCGGCGATGAGGAATTAAAGAAAAAATTGAACGAAACGCATCGGCAAATGTTGGACTTGCGCTTTAAAGCCGCTACCAAGCAGATTAAGAATCATCGGGAGATCCCGCAGGGAAGGCATGATATTGCGCGTATCAAAACTGTTCAACGTGAACGCGAGTTGGGTATAAGGTAGGAATATTTTTATGGCAAATATTAAAAACATGATTGGCGTGATTGTCAGCACCAAAATGGATAAAACGGTGGTGGTTTCCGTTGAGAAACAGAAGCATCATCCGTTGTACCGTAAAACCTATCGTATAATGGTAAAATATTTGGCTCATGACGAAAGAAATGAGTGCAAGGTGGATGACAAGGTGCGTATTGTGGAAACACGGCCTTTGTCTAAGGTTAAACGTTGGAGAGTGTCGGAGATTCTAAGCCGTGGAGAAGTACCTGAGGTTAAGCCTGAGGAAGTAATCTAAAGAGGTAATGTTGTGATTAAACAGTATACCAGATTAAGGGTGGCGGATAATACGGGCGCGCGCCAGTTGATGTGTATAAACATCCCGGGTGGTACGGGACGTAAGGACGCTCATGTGGGGGACGTTATTGTCTGTACTGTAAAGAAAGCCACGCCGGATGCTGTGGTAAAGAAGGGCGAAGTATTGCATGCGGTTATTGTGCGTGTTGCGCAACCGTATCGCAGACCTGATGGTTCTTACATTCGTTTTGATGATAACGCAGCCGTTGTACTTACAGATAAGAACAATCCCAAAGGAACGCGTATATTTGGCCCGGTGGCTAGGGAATTAAGAGAAAGGAATTTCACCAAGATTCTTTCCCTGGCTCCAGAAGTTTTATAGATGGATTAATATGATGAATATCAAAAAGAATGATAACGTATTGGTTATTGCTGGCAAGGACAGAGGCAAAAAAGGCAAGGTTCATTACGCTTTTCCACGCCAGAATAAAGTACAGGTTGATGGTATAAATATTATTAAGAAGCATACCCGTCCACGTGGACAGGTTAAGCAGGCGGGCATTATTGAGCGCGAAGCTCCTTTGGATGTCTCGAACGTAATGTTGTTGTGTCCAAAGTGCAACAAACCGACGCGTATTGGTATTACGGTACTCAAAGATGGAAAGCATGCTCGTTTTTGCAAGGTATGCGAAGAGGTGTTGGACTAAAATGACAAGACTGCATGATAAGTATCGAAACGATGTGGTACCGGCTTTGATGGAGAAGAATGGCTATGCCAGCGTAATGCAGGTACCGCATATTGAGAAAGTTGTTCTTAATATCGGTGCCGGTGAGGCTACAGCTAACCCTAAAGTGATTGAAGTCGCCCAGACAGACTTGGCAGCTATTTCCGGGCAACGTCCCATTGTTCGTCGTTCAACCAAGTCCATTTCGGCTTTTAAACTGCGGGTAGGTATGCCGGTTGGTGTCAAGGTAACACTGCGTGGTGAGAGAATGTATCAATTCTTGGATAAATTGATTTCAATTGTGTTACCGCGTATTCGTGAGTTTGCCGGAGTTCCCAATACTTGGGATGGTCGTGGCAATTATACTTTGGGGCTGAAAGAACAGACAGTTTTCCCCGAGATTGAGTTTGATAAAATCGATAAATTACGTGGTCTTGAAATAACGGTCGTGACCAGCGCAAAAAATGATGAAGAAGGGTTTCAATTACTTGAGCTTTTGGGTATGCCCTTTGCGAAGAACTAAGGAACGAGGAAAAAGATGGCTAAAGTATCAGAAATAGTAAAAGCAAAGCGTCCAACCAAATATCGTGTGCAACAGCACAACCGCTGTCATATGTGCGGACGCTCGCGGGGTTATATCCGCTTATTTGGTTTATGCCGCATTTGTTTCCGCAAAATGGCTGTTGCAGGGCATATACCAGGTGTGCGCAAGTCCAGTTGGTAATCCAGTAAATACGGAGGAAGAAGCGGATGGCAGTTAGTGATCCTATCGCAGATATGTTGACCAGAATTCGTAATGGAGCTATGGCCCGCCATGATAGTGTGGTGTTCCCGGCTTCAAAGATGAAGTTGAGTATTGCCAAAATCCTGAAGCAAGAGGGGTATATCAACTCATACGAGTTGGTTGGTGACGGTACTAAGCGTAATATTAAAATTGTGCTGAAGTATCAAGAACGTAACAAACCTATGATTATTGGGCTGAAGCGCATGAGTAAACCGGGGTTGCGTCTTTATGTTCAACACAATGAGATCCCACGCGTGTTTGGCGGTATGGGTATTGCTATATTGTCAACTTCGCGGGGTGTTGTTCCCAGTTATAAAGCTTGGAAGCAAGGGCTCGGTGGCGAGCTTTTATGTTATGTTTGGTAAATCGAATTAGAGGTAGAATATGTCCAGAATCGGTCGCATGCCTATCACGGTACCGTCGGGAGTTACGGTAAACATCAATCAGAATACGGTTAGTGTAAAGGGGCCAAAGGGAGAACTCAAGCGTACTTTTAACCAAGATATGAAGCTGACTCTTGAGGACGGAAGGCTTGAAGTGGCTCGTCCTTCAGACAATAAAGAGCATCGTGCAGTGCATGGTTTAACTCGCAGTCTGTTGGCAAGCATGGTGGAAGGTGTCACAAAAGGGTTTGAGAAAAGCCTTGAGATTGTCGGTGTGGGTTTTCGCGCTGATAAGGATGGCGATAATATTATTTTGCGTGTTGGTTTTACGCATACTGTAAATATTAAGCCACGCCCGGGAATTACGCTTGATGTGGATGCCAAGAATGTTAATATTAAAGTTTCCGGTATTGATAAGGAAGTAGTTGGACAGATGGCGGCTGAGATACGCCGTATTCGTCCTCCGGATGCTTACAAGGGTAAGGGAGTCCGCTATGCCGGTGAGGTCGTTAAACTTAAGCCTGGTAAGGCCGGCAAGGCTGTTGGTGGAGGCAAAGGAAAATAATGGCTAAGCTTAATACAAGAAAAGCTCGACAGGTGCGTCATGCTCGCGTTCGTGCTACGCTCAAAGGCACTGAATCGCGTCCACGTTTATGTGTATATCGAAGCTTGCAACATATATATGTACAAGTTATTGACGATGACAAAGGACACACATTGACCTCTGCTTCAACTCTGGAGCCAGAAATAGCCAAAGAAGTAGAAGGCAAGAAAAAGGCTGAACAAGCTGAAGTTATTGGCACTGTGGTTGCAGAGAGAGCCATTTCGCTTGGAATAAAAAGTATAGTTTTTGATCGGGGTGGCTATAAATATCATGGTCGTGTAAAGAGTCTGGCTGAAGCAGCTCGCAAGGCCGGACTTGAATTCTAGAAGGATGGAACGATGTCAAAGGAAAAAATAAGCAGAAGCAAGATTGACGCGACCGAGTTGGCGCTTAACGATAAGCTGATTTACATTAACCGTGTTTCCAAAGTTCTCAAGGGCGGTAAGCGGCTCAGCTTTGCGGCTTTGGTAGTAAGTGGTGACGGGGCGGGACATGTCGGTATTGGCGTCGGTAAATCCAACGAGGTTCCGGAGGCTATTAACAAGGCTAATTCGGTAGCCCACAAGCACCTAATCAAAGTGCAAATGATGGGAAATACCATACCTTATGAAGTAATGGCTAAGTTTGGCGCGACACGTGTAATGCTCAAACCAGCGGCGCCTGGTACAGGTATTATCGCAGGTGGAAGCGTGCGTGCCGTTGTGGAAGCGGCGGGCATCAAGGATATCTTAACCAAATCGCTGGGTAGCGCCAATAAAGCCAATGTGGCAAAGGCTGTTGTTATGGCGCTTGCTGATTTAAAAGATCCCAAAGCAGAGTTGGCCAAGCGCAAGAGTGAAGAAAACCCGCAGGAGGCGACCAGCGGTGGCTAAATTAAAAGTTACTTGGGTAAAAAGCGCTATCGGTTATCCTGAGGATCAGAAACAAACTGTTGAATCCTTGGGGCTTAAGCATCTTAACCAAAGTGTAATCAAAGAGGATTCCTTGCCGTTGCGTGGGATGATTGTCAAGGTGAGACATTTAGTCAAAGTAGAGGAGTGTCTTAATGAAGCAGAATGAATTAGCACCCGAATGGGGCTCTCGTAAACCGGCAAAACGGGTGGGGCGAGGTACCGGCTCGGGTCACGGCACTTACTCTGGACGTGGTTGCAAAGGTAACAAGGCACGGGCAGGTTTTGGTGTCAGGCCGGGTTTTGAGGGAGGGCAGTTGCCGATAATCAAACGATTACCTGAGAAGCGCGGTTTCACAAACCTGTTTAAAAAGAATGTCAGCATAGTTAGTGTCTCGGCACTAAACTGTTTTCGGGCAGGCAGTGTCGTTACATCAGAGAGCCTAATGAATGAGGGATTAATTAAAACGACTGCTTTGCCAGTCAAAATCTTGGCTGGCGGTGAGCTTAAGAAAGCGCTTAAACTAAGAGTAAGTAGCTATTCGGCGGCTGCTAAAGAGATAATCGAGGCTGCTGGCGGTACTGCGGAGGAGGTCGCCTAATGGCGCAAAAAACGTCGTCTATGCCCCGTTTGATTCGGGCGATGATTGACGCATTCAGTCTGCCGGATCTACGGAAGCGCCTGCTAATTACCTTTGGTATTTTGGTGGCATTTCGTTTTTTGGCGCATGTTCCCGTACCGGGAGTGCATGCAGAAGTGCTGAAAGACTATTTGGACCAAAATCCTCTCATTAACATGTTCAATTTGTTCAGTGGTGGCGCGCTGAAGAACTTTAGTGTGGCCGCTATGGGTGTGTATCCGTATATTACGGCCAGCATTGTGATGACTTTACTTACGCCGGTCATCCCGGCTTTGCAGCGTCTTGCAGAAGAAGGAGAGAGTGGACGTAATCGTATTAATAATATTACGCATTGGTTGATGATACCGTTGGCCGGACTCTCGGCTTATGCGCAATTAACCTTATTACGCAATTCAGATGCTATTTCGGACACAGGAACTCTTTCCACTGTGGCAATCATATTGTCGATGATAGCGGGTTCGATGTTGTTGGTGTGGCTGGGCGAGCAAATCACTCAATATGGAATTGGTAACGGCATTTCCATTATTATTTTCGCTGGAATTGTGGCTCAGTTGCCGGAACAAATCGGCGAGGGTTTCTTTGTACAGCAAAACGGCCAAATTTGGCCGCTGATTATTTTCATTGCCATTACTTTACTTACCGCATATATGGTGGTGATTTTTACTGAAGCGCATCGGCGTATACCGGTGCAGTATTCCAAGAGTGTTTTTCGTGGCGGACGTATGTATCGACAGAGCGGTTCAAGCTATATTCCTATGCGTGTCAACACTGCCGGGATGATTCCACTGATTTTTGCCATGGCTGTGGTTACTTTCCCGGGGATTGTTGCAACTTGGTTTGGCGGAACAAATGGCGGAGATGGTTTTGCCAGTATTATTGTGACCCACTTTAATTCCAATGCCACTACTGTTTGGGGATACTCTTATTGGATAGTGTACTTTTTACTGGTGGTGGGGTTTGCTTTCTTTTACACCACTGTCATGTTTCAGCAACAGGATTTGCCTGGTACATTGCAGCGCCAAGGAGGGTTTATTCCGGGTATACGTCCTGGCAAGCAGACTTCTTCTTACCTTAACAGCGTAATAATGCATATAACTTGGGCCGGTGCACTGTTCTTGGCTTTTGTGGCCATATTA
>JGI24702J35022_10000647_pt1 | contig 21192 bp, 19 predicted proteins | sample TergutTh196P4_FD_35022 | JGI IMG/M metagenome (IMG submission 35022)
GGGGGCGGGGCGCAGCCCCGCCCCCGACCCCCCACACCCACAGGCAGCCCCGTCAATAGAAGTCGGAGAGCTTGCACTTCTTGACCTTGTCGTTGTTGAAGACGGAGTTCATGCTCATCTCGATTATCTGTATCCTCTCTTTTATGTAGTCGTCGAGCTCGTACTCCTCGCTGATGTCCTTCGACACCTCCAGGTACTTCTTCACGCTCGCCTCGTGGACCGTGAGCGTCAGCTGGTATCCGCACCTGCAGACGCCCGACAGGGGTATCCTCCTGTACTTCTCCCCGCATTTGGTGCACCTCATGGTCTGGGTGCTGAACTTCCTGAGGTTCCCCGCCATGTCCGGCAGGAAGTGCTTGTCGATGACCTTCGCCGCCACGTCCCTCTCGTCCACCGCCCGTATCTTCTTCCCCAGGTACAGCTGGGCGTCCATCTTCTCGGCCATCGACTCCAGGGTGATGTACGCCGAGCTCTTCGGCCCCTCGGATATGTCGCGGGTGTCATGGGTGAAGCCCAGCCCCTCGTACTGCGAGGGGGTGCCGATGCGCCCGGATATCAGGTCCATGGACTTCTCCAGCTCCTTGGGGTCGCGCATGTCCATCGCCGCCCTGTAGAACTCGAGGGGGTAGCTCCTGAGGCAGTCGATGTTGTGGGCCTCCTTGTCGATCTCGTTGGGGTCCAGCCTCGTCGTGAGGACGAGCGGCGCGTCCATGAGCCCGCCCCTCCTCTCCGGGAGGTACACCCTCGAGAAGTTCAGCAGGCCGTCGAGCGCCAGTATCACGCAGTCCTCGTCCCCGTCGCAGTTCCTCCTCTTCGCCGCATGGAAGAAGGGGTGGCCGTAGCAGCCCCTTATGTCTGAGTACCCGATTATGCGGCAGAGGATGCAGCCGGACGTGTGGGGGGCCAGCCCGAAGGTCAGGTGCCCGATGAGGCCGTGCCTGTCGTCGACGCGGTAGTACCTATCGAGGCCGTACAGCTTCTCCAGCTCGTCGTCGAGGAACCTGGCGACCTTCACCAGGAAGTCCCCGCAGAGCTTCGACGGGATTATGTCCTGGACCTTGAGCTCGCAGATCTGGTCCTCGCTCTCGAGGGGCCTCCCGTCCCAGTCGTGCAGGTACCCCAGCTCCTTCGCCCTCTCCACGCTTATGCCGATCTCCCTGGGCCTGAAGTGTGTGATCGGCATGTCTGTCATGTCGTACCTTATCGTCCCGTCCTTGAACATGGACACGTCGTTCTTCGCCCGGAGTATCCCCTTCTCCATCGCCTCGGGGGTCTTGGTCCTCGAGATCAGCCCCTCCACGCACTTGAGCTCCCCCGGGGCCCTCTCGCCGAGGTTCCTGAGCGCCTCCTGGTACTCCTCGGACAGGTTGATGTCCATAGCCTGCCGCCCGGCGCCGTATCCCGCCCTCCTCGCCGCCGACTCGTCGGTGTGGGCGCGGCACTTCCTGCACCAGGCGCGGTACGTGACGGCGCCGCAGCCGGGGCACGTCCTCCTGCCGACCTCTATGCTCAGCGTCGGCCCCGAGCTCGCGCCCAGGCCGACCGCCTTGGCCTTCGACGCCTTGATCGCCGAGTCGATGTCCCTGCCGTACTGCCCGTCCTTCCCGACGGGGAACAGCGAGTGCACCTTCGGCGACATCTCCCGCTCCCTCGCCTTCTCCGGGCGCGCCATCCTGGTCCCGACCCTGGTCGCCGCCTTCGCCCTGACCTCGAACCCCGCCGCCCCGCTCACCGCCGAGAGCGGGTCCCCGCCCTCCAGCTCCCTCACCGCGACCATCCTGCCGCCGTCCACGCCGAGGCCCAGGCCGTCGACCAGGGGCATGGAGTAGAGGGGGTCCACGAGCACCTCCCCGCCCGAGACGCGGTGCGTGGCGCAGAGCTCCTCGAGGGTCCTCTTCGTCACCGGCTCCCTCGGGACGGCCAGGCGGCCGCCGTCCATCCTGCCGCCCGACAGCACGGCGGCCCTCAGGGCCCTCAGGCCCTCCACCGGGACGTCGTGCCAGAACATGTTGTACTTGGGGTGCAGGGGGACCCCCAGCTGCGCGCACATCTCCTTCGCGCGCTCGTAAGTCGGGTCCTCCCAGTCGTCAGGGAGCGCCCCCCGGGAGGCGATCTCCTCCCTGTGCCACTCCAGGGCGTACCCGCAGGGGACGAGGGGCTGGTTGTTCTCGGAGAACTCCCCGAAGGGGATCAGGATCTCCCCGTTGTCCGTTATCTCGGCGATCTCGTCGCGGACGGCGAGGACGTCCTCCCTCGTGTCGCAGTGGACGAGGTCGCCGTTCTTGAGCAGCACGAAGGGGCCGTCCAGCCTGTCGCAGGGCGTGACGACGCAGGCCTTCCCCGGCCTCTCTATCTTCACCTGGGTGCCGAGCGCCATGAACTCGTCCATCACGTACATGCTCGCCGGGCTGAACGCCAGGGCGGCTAGGCCGGCGGTCCTGGCCCTCCCGTACCTCAGCCTGAACCCGCCCACCGCGCAGGGGTGTCCGAAGATGGGCCTCCCCGCGACGAGGTCGTTGAGGTAGGTCTTAGACGGCCGCACCTCTTTTTTAGCGCTCTTGTCCTCGTCAGGGGGCTTGTGCGCCTCTATGTACTCGCCGATGAACTCCCACCCCTGGATCTTCAGGTTGTCGACGTGCTTCTTCAGCTTGGCCGCCTTCTGGCACAGCCCCTCCGCGATGACGAGGCATGCTCCCCCCCTCACGCGGTTCGTCTCGATCCTCGGCAGGTCCCTGTACCCCGATATCTCCTCGCCCTCCGTCCCCTCCCCGTCTATGCAGATGGGGCAGTTCCTGACGATCAGGTCAATCTCCTGCTGGGTCGGCAGGTACTGGAGGTGCTGGAGCCGCTTGTACAGCGGTATCTCCTCGTTGAACCTGGCTATCTCCTGCTGCGTCGGGACGTACCTCCCGATGTTCAGCGCCTGGCGCACCATGTCCGCTATGAGGACGCTCATGGCCTGCCCGGTGCCGCCGGCGGCCCGTATCGGCCCGGCGAACATGAGGTCGATGTACGTGGACCCGTCCTTGTTGGTCTTGATCCTCGTGTCCGCGATCCCCTCGAGGGGGGCCACAAGTATGCCCTCCGTGAGGACGGCAAGCCCCACCCTCACCGCCCGGTCCACAGCCTTCTCCAGGCTCTCGGCCGGCCTGTTCGCGATCTCCCCCGCTATCATCAGCGCGACTATCTCCCTGTTGCCGTGCTCCTCGGTGAGCCGGCGTATGTCGTCGGCCACACCCTCCACGTTGTAATCCTTTAGCAGCTTCTCCACGCGGGACGCCAGGTCCTCCGCCTGGGGTATCTCGACGTGCGTCTCCGGGTCCAGGCCGAGCCGCCTCGCGGCCTCGGCGATCCTGTAGCACTCGTCGTTCTTCTCCGCCAGGGCCTTGAAGTACTCCTTCATCTCGTCGCTGGCGGCGACCTCCCCCATCCTCACTCCCCCTCGGCACGCGCCGCCTTCTCCCTGAGCGACGCCCTCATCAGGGGCAGCACCCTCTCCATGAGCGCGTCCACCCCCTCGCCGGTCTCCGCTGAGAAGCTGATGTTCTCCCCGTGCCGGTCCAGCATGTCGCTCTTGCTCTCGGCGACTATGATGGGGACGCCCGGGAAGTTCCCCCTCACCGCGTCCAGGAGCGCGGACTGCCTGTCCATGCTGTATCCGCAGGACTCCGACGGGTCGAGTATGAAGACCATCACGTCGGTGAGGTACCTCAGGGCGAGGACGGCCTGCCTCTCTATCTTGTTCCTGTCCTCGAACTCCCTGTCGAGGAGCCCGGGGGTGTCGATGACCTGGAACACCCTCCAGTCGTCCTTTATGTGCCCTATGACTATGCCCTTGGTGGTGAACGGGTAGGGGGCTATCTCCGGCTCGGCGGTGCTGAGCCTCGCGACCAGGCTGCTCTTGCCCACGTTGGGGAAGCCGGCCGTCACGAGGGTGGGCACGCCCGGGTCGACGGCGGGCAGCCGCCTGAGCTTGTTCTTCGACTCCTGCAGGAAGAGGAGGTCGTCGCCAATCCTCTTGATGACGGAGGACATCCTCCCGTAGAAGCTGTTCCTCGCCCCGTCTATCCTCTTGGGGTCCTTGGTGCCCTTGATCTCCCGGAGCGACTCGTTCTTCAGCTTCTCGATCCTGTTGGAGGCCCAGTTCAGGGCCCCCAGGGCCTTCTTGTACCTGTCGATCCCGATGACCAGGTCGATGAGCTCCGGGAAGAAGTCCTCCCCCTTGTCGATCCTGGGGAACTTCCCGACGTACCCGTCCAGAGTCGATATGACTATGTCCCCGGAGGCGGTCACCTTCGCAAGGGCGGTCTTCTTCCTGCCGTCGAGCGCATCCGACCCCTTCTTCGAGATCTTCGAGGCCCTCTTGAACGACTTGTCCATGAGCTCGTCCGCGGAGAGGACGGTGGGTACTCTGAGGCTTGCTCCCGCCATGGGACGGCTATATGCATCACCTATAATTAAACATGGAGCCGGACGGGTCAGGCGGCAACGTCCCCGCCGCAGGGCGAGACCAGAAGGGGGGAGGTTCCAGAAGATGCCCAACGGTCTGCCCAGGGTTACACCCAACCTCCGAAGTCAGAGTTGAATTCTCGAAGGAGATAGAAAACAGGTCTGCGGGCAGTGGGCCGGCGGCATACCACTCGTTGCCGGAATTCTTTGCCAGCAGACACATCCCACGGTGGGCCGGCGGCATACCACTCGTTGCCGGAATTCTTCGTAAGATGCTTAGCGTTAACTGGTGTTCCTACCTTAAATATCTTTCTTTGTTGCGTCCCCTCTGTTGGTTCTTTCGAGAAAAGGATGGAATGAAAGAAAAGGAAGCCTCTGATGGGCGAAGAGACAGGTATCAGAGGCCATCCCCATGGGAAAGCGTCATGCCGCCTGCGGCGTTACTTCCCCTTGGTTTTAGCAGGAATAGTCTCTGCGTCCGAACGGTATTTCCCGGTGTACCCGGGCATGTCTATCTTCTTTTTCTTCTCATAGTCCTCTCTGGTCTTGGGCCTCCCCCAGAACCAGTGGCGCTGCTTTATTACTACCATTGCCACGTCACTCCCGATAGTATAGCGATGATTATCGACATCGTACCAATAACAAGAAGTGTTCCAACTCTAAATATCATTCGCTGGAGCGTCCGGTTAAAAATAACGTACTGACGAACGGATGTGATATGTCCAATTATAACGCCGTCGTTGACGCCCTCTATGTTGTTCTTATAGATCTCATCCTCCATATCCCAAATGTGCATGCCCGTTGAAGGATCCGCGTACACAGACAAAATCGCCCACATCCCCAGCACAGTCGACCCGCATAGGAGAAGTATCCCTGCAACGTAAGTGATACTGCTAATCTTGCTTAGATCCATGGTTCCGCTGTATATGTTCAATGCGGTCTCGATGGTAATTAGCGAAGAGAAAGCAATCAATATCCCAAGTTTCTGTACACTCGATGCGTGTTTGGTCAGTTCCACCTTTTGCTGTCTCTCCAATTCGCTGAATATCTGCCGACGATCAATTTCTCCAAGGGCGCACAAGGCATAATACAGCTTTTTCCCAGGTGTCATCTCTATTTCACCAGCTGGCTGTTCATCCTCGTAGTCCTCTCCCTCTTGATCCAGTTCTCCCTCGCCCCAGGTTGTTTCTGTCATTCCTTCTCTCCTCCTTTGACCAAATATACGAAAAGTGTTTCCATGTGGTTGTCGCTACTCCTGTCTGAGCAGAGGGTGTCACCTGCGGGTACACTGACATCCTCTGTGTTCGGCACCGTTCTGTCGATTTTATGATCGACCGCAGTGCCTGCCGCCCCGACGCCATCTGGCCACATTAGGCATGGTGGTGAAGGGGCGTGCCCCCACCCTGCATCATGCGGTGCGTCCCTACGGGACGCACCGCCCGGCATACCCCCGACATCATGCAGAGGTGAACACCGCCTTCATCAGCCAGAGGTCCGAGTCCAGGTTCGCGTCCGCGTTCAGCGCAGGCGGCACCAGGCCGGCGGGGCAGTCCATCAAGAGCACCCCCGCCGTGACCACCCAATCGCCCAGGTCTGACCCGACCAGCCTGCAGAGCGCCGCCACGTTGGCGTCCACGCTCACGCCGATCTTGGTCTCCGGGTAGTGGTCGAACGGCTTCAGGTAGAAGGGTGTGGACAGCCCGGTGTAGAACGTCACCCCGAGGTACAGGTGGTTCGCGAAGACCTCCTTCGGGGCGATCCCGTACGGGTTCTCGACATTGAGCAGCAGCGACTCGATCTCCCCCACGAGGTATCTCAGCCCTTCCTCCACGAAGTCTGCGTCTATGGACAGGGCGAAGCTCACCCCCGCGCAGAGGGTGGATGAGTAGTCGGTCACCTCGAGGGACACGTACACGGAGGCCTCGACGACGCAGGCTGCCAGCATCCCTATCCCCTCCTCTATGGCGTCGGTCACCGCTTTCTTGAACAACCCGGAGAGGTCGTCCGTGTCCTTCGGCGACCCCAGCTCCCTGAGGGCCTTGGTCGTGGTGTCGTACAGTATGTTCAGCAGGTGCACCTTCGCCGTGCTCCCGCTGAAGATCCCGCCGCAGTTGGGCGTTCCGGGCGTCCCCTTGGCGAACGTCCATTCCCTCGCGCCGTCCGCCACCCTCTGCCACGTGAAGCCGTCGTCCTTGGCATCCTTCTTCACGGGCGTCCTGTCGGCCTCCCGGCCGTCCGGGGACACGAGCATCACGCACTCCCCGTCGGGTATGAGTGCGGAGCCGTCGTTGTTCAGGAACGCCCCGGGGAGGGTTATGACCGCCCTCTCCCAAGGGGAGAGCGAGAGGCCCGTTATGGTGTGGGCCTTGGTCTGGGGGCTCGACCCGGCGCGAATCGTGTACCCTTCCAGGTCCACGCGGTGCGGGGTCGCGTTGTAGAGCTCGACCCACTCGTTGTCCCGGTCCGTGCCGGGCGGGTTGAGCTCGAACTCGTTGATCAGGATGCCGGATTCGTACGGGATGCTGTATTTCAGCTCGATCCCGGCGTCGATCGACCCTTTGAGGCCGGGGATGGGGAGCGGGATGTCCGAGAGGACCGCCGCCACCGGCGGTATGTCGCTGAGCGCGAACCCGAGGCGGTGGTACTGCACGAGCTCAGGGAGGGCCACGTCGAACCTGACGCCCCCCACCACGCCCTCCATCGAGACCATCTTGTCCGTCAGCCTCATGAGCGGGTCTATGTCCGCCGAGATGTGCCAGCTGCCGCCCTTGACCTCCGCGTTGCCCGTGAGGGCCGTCAGCTTGCCCGAGCCCGAGCCCGTCTGCTTTATGGTGATGGAGCCGGACACGCTGAGGCCGCCCACGGCGCACCCCATGGCGACGGTCAGCAGGTCGCTGACGCCGCCCTGTACGGATCCCCCTGCCGTGAAGGACAGGGTGAACCCCATGTACGTGAAGCTGACCGACCGCTTGGACTCGTCGAGGCCAGCGGCCTTCTTGACGGCGTCCACCGCCATCTCCAGCACGCTCCCCACGATCTTCGCCACCCAGCCGTCGATGATCTCGGCCAGCAGCATGAGGGGTGCCATCATCGCATTGTAGAGCTTCTCCACCACCGACGCGACGTACTTGGCGCACTCCATCATCGCCGCGCCCATTATGGAGACGACGTCCATGATCATCGACATCACCTTGCGGAGGGGCTCGAGGATCGCGCCGAGGAGGCCCACGAGGGCGTTCCAGGCGTCGCTCAGCAGAGTGTTGCTGGGGGTGTATCCCCTGACGCCCGCAAGCTCCCACCCGCTCGCTACGACGACCTTGACTTCTATGCTGACCTTCGAGGAGCCTTTGTACACGGAGTCGTAGGCGCCCATGGCGTCCATGACCGCGCCCGAGCCCTTCACTGTGTACTCCACCGTGTCCTCGATGGTCACCGAGAAGGCGGTGGAGTAGGACGCGCCGCTCCTCTCGCTGAACCCTACGTAGTGGACGCAGTCCTTCAGGTTGTCGTTCGGCCCCTTCACGCCCACCTTGGGCGAAGACGAGGACGACACGGTCAGCCTCTCGACGGTGACGCCCCCGCCCGCATCGGTGAAGGCGAAGGAGTCGGTCCCGGGCATGTCCATCGGCCCGCTGTACGCGTTGATGCTGGTGTTCTCCACAGCCTCCGAGCAGAGCAGCCTGATCCTCTCCGGGACGTCCGTCGAGACATCGAGCAGGAAGGCCCCTCCCTCGAATATGGCGGTGCACACCCTCTTTATGACGCCGGGGCTGCCGCCGGGCACGTCGGTGAGGACGTTGAGGCCGCCCACGCAGCCGTCGACCGCCGCCTCGTAGTCGGAGACGGCCTTCCTGACGGCGGCGCCCTCCATGAGGGCCGCGACCGCCCTGTCGATGTCGCCGTCTCCGTACGATGCGCCGTCCGCGTCCAGCTGGCGCGTGAGGGCGGATGCCAGGGAGGACCGGATGTTCTCCCTGAACGTGTCGACGCCGTAGATCTGGCGGCGGTTTTCCGATATGACCTTGTATATGGCGGCGTAGAAGGGGTCGGCGACCCTCTGGTCGCCTATGGCGGAGGTCATTATCCTCTCGACCTCCGAGTCGCCCTTGCTCAGGGCGAGGCGGACCGTCTTGTCAACAGTCTCCATGAAGGACTCGCCGTCCGTAGGGTCGACGGGCACCCGCACCGTCCCTAGCGCCTTCGTCTGCCCTATGTTCACGGCGGCGGTGTTGATGACGCTCCTCATCCACTCCCGTATCTCGTTGGTCTCCGACCTGTAGTTGCTCTTGAACTTCGATATGCCCTCCCACTTCATCATGTCGACGGAGGGGTAGGCGGGGGACACGGAGAGTGACGGCACCCTGACCGCCGCCCCGCCGACCACCACGTCGGCCTCCGACGTCCTTATAGTCGCCGACCCCCCCGTGTAGAGGCGGGCGTACCTGTCGGCGTCCAGCCCGTTGTCCCTCATCACCTGCTCTATGTAGGGTGCGGCGGAGAACTCGTTGTTGCCGGTGAAGAACCCCTTAAGGGAGTCCCAAGCGTTCCTCACGCCGTCCGTGAGGGAGTCCATGACGTCTATGGCGACGTTGCCGTAGAGGTAGTCGAACCACTGCAGCGCCAGGTCGTCCGCGATGGATATCAGTGCCTGGGAGTACACGGCGGAGAGGTCGATCTCGATGTACCCGTCCTCCGACACGAGGACGTCGGCGAGGTCGATGCGCTCGAGGCCGGCGCCGAAGCCCTCGGAGGGGCTGCGGAACACCAGGAGCTCGAGGGCGCGCAAAGATGTCTTGTAGGCGGACTCGACGTCCGCCGGGGTTATGATGGACATGGTCCCCATGCTGCCGTACTCGGCGAGGGAGCCGTACCCGTTGAGCACCCTGTACTGGGCGAGGGCGGTGAGCTGGTGGGCCACCATCTGCGAGAGGGCGGAGCCCTCCCCGGAGACCATGGAGTCGAAGAGCGACCCCTTCTCGGCCGCCAGGGGGAGGGCGCAGGTGCCGTCCGTGGATATGGCGACGGTCCTCTCCGAGGTCCCCGACCCGCAGACGAACCTCGCCGTGTAGTGCCCGGTCGCCCTGAGGTAGGACGGCGTGAAGCCGTCGGTGAAAGCATCGGAGGACGTGAGCCTCAGCGGCTCCGCCTCCAAGATGAACGTGTAGCTGATTATTGTGACCGACACGCCTCTGTCGTTGCGGGGGAAGGCGGACTTCATCCACTTGTCGGACTTCTCCTTGAACGCCTCCGCCCTCTTCTCGACGGAGCCGCCGTCAGGGTCGGCGCTGACATCGAAGATTATCTCGCCCAGCCCCCTCTCGACGGACGTGCTCGTGTACTCTATCGCCGAGTCCAGGGTGTCCAGCTCGGTCATTATGTTGTCCGCCGTATCCTCTATGCCCTTGGCCTGCGTGACCATCACCGCGAAGGCGGACCCGATGATCAGCAGCACCACTCCAATCACGACGAACGGCATGCCGCCGTCCCTCGACCTTCTGATTCCTCTTGCATAACGATTCATGTTATCTGAGCGTCCATTTCCAGGAGGCCTGATATAAGGGGGTAGCTACAGTTAGCAGGGTAGCCCCCGCGGGCCCTGCCGTGAGGGGGCCGCCCCGGCAGGGGCGGCATAGGCAACATAATAAACCCTCACGTTTATCATGTCAAGTGGCAAGATAAACCCCACCGAGCAGAAGGGCGGGGGCAAAGGGGGCGTGCGATGCAGGAAACTAACAGGATCGAGTTGAAAAGAGAGCTGAACGACCGTTTCGAGCGTGCGGTCGTGTCCTTCTTAAACTATGCGGGTGGCGGCGAGATACTCCTCGGCATCGACGACGACGGCGTAGCCGTCGGCATAAAGGACATAGATGCTGTGCAGAGGAAAGCCGTCGACCGGATCCGCAACAACATCCGCCCTCAGACGCTCGGCCTTTTCGACGTAGTCCATACGAGGATCGATGAGAAGGATGTGATCCGCGTCATTGTTTCATGCGGGCAGCAGCGCCCATACTACATCCGGAAAATGGGGATGTCCGAGGACGGGTGCTTCATACGCGTGGGCAGCACGTCGCAGCCGATGACGGAGCAGATGATAGAGGGGCTGCTCGCCGCCCGCCAGAGGGTGACGCTGCCGTCCATGGAGTCGCCCCGCCAGAACCTGACGTTCAAGCAGCTGTCCATATACTATGCGGAGAAGGGCCTGGAGCCCACCCCACAGTTCATAGAGAGCCTCGACCTGCGGCACAGCGGCGGGGGGTACAACTATGCCGCATATCTCCTTGCAGACGAGAACGGGGCGTCGGTCAAGATCGCGACGTACAATGGCAAGGACAAGATCGACCTGTGCGAGACACGTGAGTATGGCAACCGGTGCCTGATAACCGCGGCGCACAGGATCCTTGACAGGATGGATTCCGAGAACCGTACCTTTGCAAAGATAACGCCGGAGAACCGCCTCGAGAGGGAGCGTGTGGACAGCGTAGCCCTTCGCGAAACGATAATAAACGCCATTGTGCACAATGACTATGCGAAAGGGGTTCCTCTGGTGGAGATATTCACAGACAGGATCGTCGTCACATCTTGCGGGGGTCTGGTGGAAGGCCTCTCGGAGGAGGATCTCTTCAACTGCCGGTCGATGCCCCGCAACCGCGAGCTCATGCGCGTGTTCCGCGATGTGGGGCTGGTGGAGCAGATCGGCTCCGGAATGAGCCGTATACTCAAGGCATATGACCGTTCGATATTCGAATTCACGCCGAGTTTCACTGTGGTGACATTCCCTTTCGCAGAAGGTTTTATCATGCCAAATGGCAAGACAAATGGCAAGACAAATGGCAAGACAAATGGCAAGACAAACAGCAGGGGCGATATCATATTGGATGCAATCCGGTCGGATCCCGGCGCGACCATACCAAAGATAGCTGACATCACGGGCATCTCGCCGCGCACAGTCTCCCGCAGGCTCCGCGAGCACCAGGACGCGGGGGCCGTCCGCCGTGAGGGGGCGCGGAAGAACGGGCGGTGGGTGGTGACAGCGCCTCTGTGACGCCCCTCCCCGCGCCCCGCTGGGTAAAGTATTATAAATATGACGTAAATCTTAAGCCTGGTACAATGACTTCCACTATGCAGAAATATGCAGTCAAGAAGGGGCTGCCGAAAGAGACGAAGTCGGTCTGCCCGGAATGCGGCAAGATCCTCTCCGCCTCTCTTTTCGACAAGGACGGCAAGGTGTTCATGGAGAAGGCCTGCCCGGAGCACGGGGAGTTCTGTGACATCTACTGGTCCGACACCGAGCTCTTCCTGAGGGCGGAGGAGTTCGCCCATGACGGGATCGGGCTCCTCAACCCCATGGACAAGAGCCTGGACGACGGGGACAACGTCCACGTGTTCATCGGCGGCGAGAGGGTCGACATGCTCACGTGCTCCGCCCTCGCGAACGTCGACCTGACCAACAGATGCAACATGAACTGCCCCATATGCTTCGCCAACGCGAACCAGCAGGGGTACGTGTACGAGCCCGACTACGAGACGCTGACAAGGATGCTGGACGCGCTCAGGTCGGAGGAACCCATAAAATGCACCGCGGTGCAGTTCTCCGGCGGCGAGCCGACGATCCACCCGGACTTCGTCAAGATAGTCAAAGCGGCTAAGGACAGGGGCTTCGCCCAGGTCCAGGCGGCAACCAACGGCATAGAGTTCGCCAGGAAGTACGACTTCCTGAAAGAGTCCTCCCAGGCGGGGCTCAACACGATCTACCTGTCCTTCGACGGGATGACCGACGACGTCTACCTCCAGGCGAGGGACAGGAAGATGTTCCAAGTGAAGCTCGACGTCATCGCCAACTGCAGGAGGCTGAAGGAGGAGACGGGCAAATGCCCGTCGATAGTCCTCGTCCCGACGATCGTCAGGGGCATGAACGACCACCAGATAGGCGACATGGCGAGGTTCGCCTTCGACAATGCGGACGTGATACGCGGGATAAACTTCCAGCCGGTGGCGTTCACCGGGAGGATGACCAAGGAGCAGCTCTCGGAGGGCAGGTTCACCCTCCCCGACCTCGTCAAGGCGTTCGAGGAGCAGACGGAGTACGCCTCCAGGGACGACTGGTACCCGGTCCCCGTGGTGGCGCCAATATCGGACTTCGCGTCCATAATACTCAACCAGAACAAGGTCACCTTCACGACGCACCCCCACTGCGGCATCGCCACCTACGTGTTCATGGACGAGACGGGGAAGGCCACGCCGTTCCCTAGGTTCATCGACGTGGCGACGTTCACAAAGGGGCTCCAGGAGATGTCCCCCGGGGCGGTCAAGGCGACGTTCAAGAAGCTGTACGCCATGAGGCTGCTGAAGCTCCTGGACAGGTCCCTCATAGAGGAGAACCTCCCCGGCGGGCTCACGAAGAAGCAGTTCAAGAAGATGATGGTCAGCGTCATGAGCAAGAGGTCCAAGACCGCGCTGGCGGCGTTCTCGTGGAAGGTGATGTTCTTCGGCGGGATGCACTTCCAGGACATGCACAACTACGACGTGGAGAGGGTGAGGCGCTGCGGCGTCCACTACATAACGCCGGACTGCCAGGTGATACCGTTCTGCGCGTACAACGGGGGGCCGGAGTACCGCAAGGCGATCGAGGAGAGGTTCTCGATCCCCCTGGCGGAGTGGAAGGAGAAGAACAAGAAAGGGGCCGCGGAGCTGGAGGCGGCGATGGTCGTCCCCGACGACCAGAAAGCGTGAGGCTGATAGGATGATCGTGGATACATACAGGTGCCTGCATTGCGGGGGGTGCGCCGGGTCGTGCCCCGAGAACGCCATATTCCTCAACGACTTCGTGCTGGAGTTCAACTCCAGCTGCACGAGGTGCGGGAGGTGCGTGAGGATCTGCCCGGTCCACGCGCTGTCCATGGAGGCGGTCAGATGAGGACGCACACATGCGACGTCGTCGTCGTCGGGGCGGGCCCCGGCGGGAGCATGGCGGCCAAGTTCTGCGCGAAGGGCGGGCTGGACACCATAATGATAGAGAAGAAGGCCGAGGTCGGCGCGCCGCTCAGGTGCGCCGAGGGCGTGTCCAAGAAATGGCTGGAGGAGGTGGGCATAGAGCCCGACCCGGCCTGGATATGCGCCGACATGGTCGGGGCCGTGATCAGGTCGCCGAGCGGGCACGAGTTCAAGCTGGACGAGAGCCACGCCGGCTCCGAGGTGGGGTACGTGCTGGAGAGGCACCTCTTCGACAAGGCCCTGGCGAGGGACGCCGCGGCGGCCGGCGCGAGGATAATGATGCGCACCGCCTGCACCGGGGTCATCATGGAGGGCGGGAGGCCCGCCGGCATAAGGGCCAGGAGCATGGGCGAGGAGATAGAGATCCGCGCCAAGGCGGTCGTCGCCGCGGACGGCTTCGAGTCCCAGGTGGGGAGGTGGGCGGGCATCGACACCAAGCTGGGGATGAGCGACATCGACTCGTGCCTCCAGTACAGGATGGTCAACGCGGACGTCGACCCGGAGTACTGCGAGTTCAACATAGGCGTGAAGATAGCTCCCGGCGGGTACCTCTGGATATTCCCCAAGGGGAACGGCGTGGCCAACGTCGGCATCGGGGTGATGGCGAAGTTCTGCAAGGACGCCGAGCCAAAGAAGTACCTGGACAAGTTCATAGCCGAGGATCCCAGGTTCAAGGACAGCCAGGCCGTGGAGGTGGCCGCCGGGATGGTGTCCACCTGCCCGGGGCTCGACTGCGCCGTGGGCGACAACATCATACTCGTGGGCGACGCCGCGAGGATAATCGACCCCATAACCGGGGGCGGGATATGCCACGCCTGCAGGACGGGGATGTACGCCGGGCTGGTCCTGACGGAGTGCGCCAAGAAGGGCGACTTCTCCAAGCAGGCGCTCATGCCCTACGAGAAGATGTGGCGCGACAGGATGGAGGACAAGCTCTACAGGAACTGGATGGCCAAGGAGAGGCTCGCCGAGCTCGACGACGACACCATCGACGAGCTCGTGAAGCTCATCTCCGGCTCCGACATCAAGGAGGTCAACGTCTATAACCTGCTGAAGGTGGTGAAGGAGAGGTTCCCCAAGGTCGTGGAGGGCTTCGATGACCTGATCTGAGGGCGCGGCAAGGGATGCCCCCATCAGGCGGCAGGGGCTTGTGAGGCGGCCGAGCCCCCACCCACCAGGTCTGCGAGGAGCCGTCGGTAGCTCCGGCGGCAACCCCATGGAGCCTGGCTCACAACCCCGCTTTCGTTTATTCCTTACATCCTTTTCTCGAAAGAGCCTAGTTTCACTTGTGCCAGAAAGACAGCTTAATATAGTTTCTCATACATCCAAGCCGCATTGTTGGAAGATGTGTTAAATCCAACCTGGGGTGGAACATCATGGAGGTTGCGGTCAGAAATAAAAGTTATAGCGGCATTCAAGGTGGCGCTAGTTTCGAACTTGAGAATGAGATACTGCTTAAATACAAGGGCGGAGCCCATTTAGACATCAATGACAACAAATACCTTGTGTACAAATTAAAATCCATAGGTTTCCTCCGTTGCGGCTTCGACTTAGAAAAGAACGAAGAAACTGTCCGCACGACCGCACGTGGCATAGGGCTATTGGAGATAAGAGGGATTATTTGAAGAGATGGGCTTGAATCCCAACACTCTCGGGGGATCTGGAAACGGATTTTGGAGGTTTGGACATGCACGACATGTTCGGCGCAGAGAGTTTCGGCATCCACGGCAGTCATTTTTTGATAAGAAAGAGAACAAATGATATAAGCAGAGATGCCAAGACTCTCGTTATTGACTATGAACTCCCGACGAATGTGTTCTCGGACATTATCCAGTTTGATCTCATTGACAGCACATCTCAAGAGATAATGTATCATGGCAGTGCCAAGATCAAAAAGAACGGGCTGGTAGAGATCGAGATACCTGGCGACAGCACGCCCATAAGGAAGATAATATTCGAGGTGTATATGAGTCTAAAAGAGATATTCCATAAACACATATGCCATATGGACGAGTATGATGAAGGGGCGGACTCTCTCTTAAAGCTCGAGGCGGGGGAATCTGAGGCTGAAGCCGTACAAAAAATAGCTATTCAATACGTTAACAAAGTTCCATCATACCTAGAGAAGTTAAGTTCATACTTGTCCTATTACGGCAAGCAAGGCGACATTGGATACACGGCTGAGAAAGAATTTTATCTCCTTTATATACAGGCACGGGGGGAATTCCTCTATGGGATTTCTTTCATGGAAAGTTTAGCCAGAGAACTTGGAAACAATTCAAAACAGTATTCCAACGTCATGTCGAAAGGAATTGAAATGGCTAATATATTGTATTCTGGGTCAAATGACCTCAACAAGATTCACATGGGCTGGGAATCAAATACGCTTACGGCAGAGATAAAAAAATATACCGAGAGCAGCGAGAAAACAAATCAGGAGATGAAAAATGCCAATGTGCGGGTAAAAAACCTCACATATTATGTTCTGGCGTTCGCTGTCGTTGCTGTGCTGACTCCATTTTTCGCTACACTAAAGGAATATCTCCCTGAATTGAGTTTAGCTTTCGACATCATTTTGATTACCTCGATTCTATTGATACTCGCACTCATGGTGGTTTACCTATACAAAGACCACAAGTCAAATAACCTCCTGGCACATAATATTGAAGGCTCTCTTCGGAGTTGAGTCAAATTAGGGGGTTCCTGCGATGGAACATCCCGACCTCGACATTTCAGACCCGATTCTTTGAGCTCGGCCTCGACATATCAGGGTGGATTTTATGAAAGTTCGGTCATTCGACAGTCGGGCGTCCGGGTCCTTCGCCGGCGAGACGAGATGCGTGCCCATAGTTCAGCGGAATCTGTGCAGGATGCCCAAATGTAGAAAGGCCCACCCCTCAAAGAATCGGGCTTGAAATGTCGAGGTCAGGATAGAGGTTTCGTCAAAGAGCAGATCGTACACGGGTGAGCTGTCATTCTCAAAGATCAATCTCAGGATTTCTTCCACGTGCCGGAAGTAGAAGTCCTTCCTGTCCTTGGCTGTTACCAACGATAGCATTCTCATATCGTACGACAAGGCATAGATATCGGGGCTACACCTCTCCACCCCAACCAGAACCCCAGCTATATTCAAACTGGCTTGCTCCCATTGTTTCAGCATGTAGCCACGGCGCGGGCTCCTGATTCAGATTTCACCCCTATACAGATGCAGAGGGTCACCTTGTCGCTCAGGACGACGACGGGGCGTTCCTTCGAGCCGATGTCGCCTTCGAACCCGACATGCGCCAGCCAGACGTCCCATTTCTCTCCCATGGCATCACTCGTCGTAATGCTTGGTCAGGAAAGGGGGAGGTATAGCACCCCGGATGGCAGGAGTCATTAGTCACTCCATCATTCAGCCCACATCTGCACGAAGACGGGGGAACTGACCTCGACAAATGTTATAAGCCGCCCTACACATGCCTTTGGCGTGGCTGAGATGTGCAATGGAGGAAAGCTCGCATTTGAAGAGATGAGGGAAATAGTCGCACCCATCGCCGCAAAGCACGGCGTGGCACGCATATACCTCTTCGGGTCGAGGGCGCGAGAGGATGGCGACGAGGACAGCGATTATGATTTCTGCATCGTTGTCCCCAAGCGGTTCGACATCATGGACATAGGGTCTCTGATGGGCGAACTGGAGGACGCTCTGGGAAAAAGGGTCGATATAGTCTGCGAGGACAATCTCCATAAGAAGCCATGTTTCATGGAGGAGGTATTGCGTGACAGAAGGATCGTATTCGAAGTATGACGAGGACAACATCCGCATGATCCTGGAGTATTGAGAGGACATATCACACCTTATTCAGACACATGGTTCCGACGAGGCAGATTTTGCGGATGACATCTCTCTCCAGTACGGGTGCGCGTTCGCTCTTATGCAGATCGGCGAAAATGTGAAACGCCTCTCCCCCGGCCTCACGGCGAAGCATCCGGAGGTAGAATGGAGAAGTTCGGCGAAGATGAGGGATTTCATCGTACACAACTATATGGAAGTCGATATCGAGAGGGTGAGATACACCGTATTGGAAAAAATCCCCCTGTTATAGGGCGAGTGCAGAACCATCCTGTCTAACCTCTGAGTGCGCAGTCGATTGCTGTTGTATTTACTTATAGTTATATCGGATGCCGTCGGCTCCCATCCATCTGTGCTCTGGTCCCCCTACTTGCATGGTGGGGGAAACCCATCCTTATCGGCGTAGCCGTGATTAAGAACAACGATGCGGAAACCATCGCTGGCACAAGTGAGAGGTAGCCCTTTTGGACTGTTGCGTGTTACTCAGTCACTCGTTCTTCGCCGACGCTTTCACGCCCTCCACCCCCGTCTTCACGACGAAGGGGAACCCCCCGCGGGAGGATATCGCCTCGCACACAATGTCGGGCTGGTCGGTCAGCGCCACCATGCACCCGCCGCCGCCGGCACCCGTGAGCTTGGCGCCGTAGGCGTGCGGGAGGGACGCGTTGACCATCTTGTTCAGCTCGTTCGACGACACGCCGAGTATGGAGAGCAGCTTGTGGTCCTTCGTCATGAGCCTGCCGAGGCACTCCGCGTCTCCCGCCCGCAGCGCGTCGATCCCCTCCAGGGTCACCTGTCCGATCTCCTCCACGATGTCGGAGGCGAAACGGTTGCCGTCCTTGTACTTCCTGACCCTCTCCACCAGCGGCCCCGTCGCGGCCTTTATGCCGGTGCAGCCGATGACGAAGGTCATCGGGGGGACGTCGATGCCGGACACGCTCCATGAGACCCCGTCCCTATCGATGTCCCAAAGGTGGCTCCCCCCTGCGTCCGGCGCGTTCAGGGCGACCCCCCCGCCGTTGGCGGAGGCGGAGGTGTCCATCGGGCTGCCCCTGCCCTGGCAGTAGCACTCCGCCTCGAACGCCTCCTTGGCTATCTCCTCCCTGCCCATGGACCTCCCGCAGAGGACGCGCATCGCCGCCGAGAAGGCCACGGAGAGGGCGGCGGACGACCCCAGCCCCGAGCCGGTGGGGATCTTGCTGTCCATGTGGACCGACACGGGGATCATGTCGTTCCTCCCCGCGATGTACCTTATGTGGGGGTTGAACCTGAGGTCGGTCGACTCGCCGTTGATCCTGAAGTCGTCGTTCCTCCTCGCCCTTATGTAGAACCTGCGGTTTATGGCGACGGCGACCGCCGGCTTCCCGTAGACGACGGCATGCTCGCCCAGTATCACGAACTTACCGGGCGCTGACGCGGACGCTCCGTTCATTCCGTCAGACCGTACCTGGAGAGCGTCTCCCGGATGGCGTCGTTGGGGGTCCGCTGGCCCAGCAGCGGCTGCGGGATGTCCCACCACCGCTCCTCGAACTCCGCCAGGGCGTTCTCGTATGCGTCCTCGTCGGGGAAGTCGCCCCTGCTGACGCCCATCAGCGCCTTCATGTGCTCCTTGAAGAGGTCCACCTTGTGCCTCTTGTTGGTCAGGGAGACCCCGAGGAACACGTCGAAGGAGAACATGGCGTCCAGCCCCGCCTCCTGGTCGGAGTCGCACAGCATGTCCAGCACGCTGCCGGCGGCGAGGCTGAATATCATCTTCCTCTTCGCGTCCTCGGGGACGTCCATGGCGTCCACCCCCTCGATCATCTCCTCGTAGCAGAGGTCGCTCAGCGCGGCTACCCTGAGCGGGTTCTTGTCGTACAGCTGCCTCTGCAGGAACTCCTCGTCCGAGAGTTCCTCATCGTCCCCCCCGAAGAGGCCCGCGTTCGGGTCGTCAGGGTCCATCCTGCCCATCTCATCCCCCCCTCAGCTTCTTCATCGTGTCCGCGAGTATGTCCATGCCCGCGTCGATCTTCCTCTCGTCCGCAGCGTAGGAGAACCTCAGGTGGCCCTCCCCGTGCCTCCCGAAAGCGGACCCCGGGGTGCATATGAGGCCGTTCCTGGCGAGGGCGCCCGCGAGCTCCTCGGACTTCATTGGCAGGTCGTACGACGGGAAGGCGTAGAACGACCCCTTCGGGGGCTCCATGCGCATGCCGTCTATCTCGTTGACCCGCTTCGTGATGAGGTCCCTCCTCGATTTGAATATCCTCCTGGCTCCATCCAGGTAGGCCCCCATCGCCGGCAGGGCGTTCAGTATCCCGTACTGGGCGGGCATGTTGGGGCTGGCGCATACATGGTACTGCATCTTTATGAGGTCGTCCATCGTCCCCTTGTCTGAGAAGATGGCGCCCATCCTCCAGCCGGTCACGGCCATCATCTTGGAGAACCCGTTGACCACGACCGACCTGTCCAGGCGGCCCAGGAAGGAGTGGTGCGCCCCCTCGTAGATGTAGGAGTCGTAGACCTCGTCCGAGAGTATGGCGATGTCGTGGTCGTCCGCGAGATCCAGGATGGCGCTGTGTGTGGCCCCGTCGAGCACCCCCCCTGTGGGGTTCGAGGGGCTGTTCACGACTATCATCTTGGTCTTCTCGGTGATCAGCCTCTTGACGTCCTCAATGTCAGGGACGAAGTCCCCCTCGGTGAGCCTGTACTCCACGGGCCTGCCGCCGGCGAGCATGGCGTGCGGGGAGTATATCACGAACCCCGGGCTCGGTATGAGGACCTCGTCGCCGGGGTCGACGAGCGCCTGCGTGGCCTCGAGGAGCGCCGACGAGCCGCTGGGCGTTATCATCACGTTGTCCGCCGTCAGGCCCCCGTACCTCGAGAACCACTCCGCGACGCCCTTCCTGAGCTCCGGGATCCCGGCGGTAGGCCCGTACTTGTTCAGCCCCTCCGAGGCGGCCCTGTTCATGCCCTCTATCGCCTCCTTGGGGGGGTCGATGTCCGGCTCCCCCAGGCCGAGGTTGATCGATCCGGGGCCGGCCAGGTCGAACATCTTCCTGATGCCCGACATGGGGATGGACCCAAGCCTTTCAGATGTTTTCATAAAGGGTCATTGTCCGCATATTATATTGATTTATTTTCTCGGCGCACGCCGCCGCCGCCGCCATCCGTACGTGGCTGGCGCCATGTATGCAAAAAGGTCGTCTAGACAGGAGAGGGTCTGGGAAACGTCCTGCTCATTCCTCAGAGGTATCGTGCCGAGATCGCCCATGTGCGCGACTGGAGTAGATGGAAAACGGATGAAAGGAATAACTAACGGTTTTTGTGACGATAGCAACAGGGATTGAAAGTCTGCGACGGGGTGAAGAGCCGCAATGCGCTGGAAGAGGAGTTGCGCGGGTCATCAACCGTCGCAAATTTTGCGACAGTTCAAACGTAGGGCGGCAGGGAGATGGAGCGCAGGGCGGAGTCCCAATTCTCCCAAAATTATAAAAGAATTTTACCGAATATTTATAAAAAATTTTACCGAAAATTACTAAAATGAGGCTCAGTGTCAGGTTTTTTGCCATTGTGTATTCGGCGACGGCGTCATCCTTGCTACCCACCATCATTGAGTCATGCGTCCAGCTTAATTCTCTCAGCAGTGCTGAGCGAATTGCGTCGTCCTTGCGAGTCCCACAGAGCTGCCTCATACGCCTTAGATTCTGTGACGAAAAACCAGAGGCGTCGGGGTTGTGATGCAGGATGTGTTTGGATAATACGACTATCGCCCCCCCTCCCCTCAATGTCCGAGGCAGGGCGCAGAGGGCACGTCAGGCGCCGCGGCGTTCCGCACGGTGTAATACTTCACGAGTTCGTGACCACTTAGGACAGTATCGAGGCGATCGGGGATAATACTTTCTCAAAACGGGGAAGGAACGACAAGCGGGCAGTGCCGG
>JGI24702J35022_10000649_pt1 | contig 21152 bp, 17 predicted proteins | sample TergutTh196P4_FD_35022 | JGI IMG/M metagenome (IMG submission 35022)
GGGGGCGGAGCCCTCACGTTTAGTACCTATGCGCTTCACAACACTAACAAATTACATNTTATTCTACTGCGCTTAGGTACTATCGCCGCGCGAAGCGCGGTGCGCCGGAGCGTAGACTTAATTTCGCAGACCGAATTCATTTCGGTCGTAAGCGAAATAAGTCGTAGCGCGCGGCGTCCGGGTTGTGGGGGCGGAGCCCTCACGTTTAGTATATCATCGTTCCTGCGCCCTCGTCGGTGAGCATCTCTATGAGTATCGAATGCGGGATCCTCCCGTCGAGGATATGCGTTCGTCGGACTCCTCCGGCAATCGCATCCGCGCAGCATTCGACTTTCGGTATCATCCCACCGGCAATGACATTTTTCGCCATCAGATTGTCGATTTCCCACGGCCTGATTATCTTGATGAGAGTCGAATCATCGTCTTTAACGAGCAAGACGCCGCGTGTGTTCGTAAGGAGAATGAGCTTTTCCGCGCAGAGAGACACCGCAAGTTTCGCCGCAGCAGTATCTGCGTTGACATTATATGGGGTGTCATCGTCAACACCGAAAGCGACTGTCGCAATAACGGGGATGTGTCCATCATTGATTGCGTTCAAAACGACTCCCGGATTTACGGCTGTAATGTCGCCGACATAACCATAATCGTCCCCGCTCATTTTAATTGCCTCAAACAATTTGCCGTCGAGCCCGCACAACCCGATTGCGCTCCCTCCCTTGCGCGCAATTGTGGAAACCAGGTCTTTGTTCACCTTGCCGCATAGAACGCTTTGCACGATATCCATCGTTTCTCTGTCCGTATAACGCAGACCATTGACAAACCGGGACTCTAAACCGAGCCTGTCGAGCATGTCGTTAATCTCCGGCCCGCCCCCATGGACGAGCACGACATGAATCCCAACGAGTTGCAACAGAATGATGTCTTCAATGACAGCATCGAAGAGCTCCGGGCTGATCATTGCATTTCCGCCATATTTGATGACGACGACTTTGCCGGCGAACTCTTGAATATACGGAAGGGCTTCAACGAGGGTTTGCGCTCTTTCAAAGTTATTGCTCATGTTCTGTAATCTCCATTGATTTTTATATAATCATATGTGATATCGCAACCCCAGCAAGTGCAATCCGCGCCGCCCGAGTTGAGCCCGATGTCTATCAGCACATCATGTTCCGACAATATCACTTTTGCAATGCTTTCATCAAAGGGAAGCCCTCTGCCCTTGTCGCAAACCTCCACGCGCCCCACGTCGGATTCAAACGCGATGCAGACGTTTAACGGGTCGAAATCAATGCCGGAATAGCCCATCGCGCAAAGGACACGGCCCCAATTCGCATCTGCTCCGAAAATTGCGGCTTTTGTCAATGTCGAAGAAATCACCGACTTCGCCAGCGTTTCTGCCTCCTCTGTGCTTGACGCTCCGCTGACGCAACAAGTAATCAAATGCGTTGCTCCTTCGCCATCGGCCGCCATTTTGATGGCCAGATCGACGCACAAAGCGTTCAACGCTTCTGAAAATGCATCATATGCCGCGCCTTGGCCGACGATCTCATCATTCCCAGCCAGACCGTTCGCGAGCATGGAAAGCATGTCGTTCGTCGATGTGTCTCCATCGACAGATATGCGATTGAAGCTCACATTTGCAGCGGAGACAAGTGCTTTTTTAATCATATCAGAGCTGATGGCGCAATCGGTTGTGAGAAATGCGAGCATAGTGCCCATATTGGGGTGGATCATGCCGCTGCCTTTTGCAATCCCGCCGATTGTGATTTTTTTCCCATTTATTTCCGTTTGCACCGCGCATTCTTTCATAGTTAGGTCAGTAGTCATAATCGCCGCAGCCGCATCGCAAGACCCATCATATGTCAGTTTGGCAGCGAGCTCGGCGACTCCGTTCTCGATGACCTCAATGGGCAACCTTTGTCCGATGACCCCCGTCGACGCAACGATGAAATCATCTGCATTCAAGCCAAGCTCAGCAGCGGCCGCTTTGCAGGAACGGAGAGCGTTTGCCTCCCCATCGGGAGCGCATGCGTTTGCATTGCCGCTGTTGACGAGAACGGCGCGGGCATGCCCATTTTTAAGATGCTCCTGTGTGATCAGCAGCGGCGCCGCTTTGACGATATTTTTCGTGTAGACCGCTGCAGCAGCGCAATCGCCGTCCGCAACGATGAGCGCGAGGTCTTTTTTGTCCTTGTTGCTTGTTTTAACTCCGACATGAATCCCGGAAGCCCGGAATCCTTTTGCGGCACACACGCCGCCTTCAGTATATTTCATTGCTTAGCCTCCAAATTAAACATTATCTCCATATTTTGCACCGCCGCGCCTGATGCGCCCTTGCCTAGATTGTCGAAGCGAGCGGTGATTGTTGTCTGTTCTGCATTGCCGCAGACGGTTATCTCAAGATTGTTCGTATTTGCGCCCCAATTGCTATATAGCGTACCGATGCCAAGCTCGGGAGCGACGGAAACATATCGCTGCCCTGCGTAGTACTCCGCCAGAACATCGCGTATTGCCTCCGCTGTCATCGGGCTGAGTAGCATATCATTATGAATAGCGATGGTCGTCGCCATGCCTTTGTAGTAGTCGTCCACAAACGGGCAAAATATCGGCGTGCGTTTAAGCCCCGTCACCGCAACCATTTCCGGCAAATGCTTGTGATTCAAAGAGAGCCCGTATAATCCGGGGGCAAACATTCCCTCTGTTTTACGCTCTTCATAATCCGCGATCATCGACTTCCCCCCTCCTGAATACCCCGTTGGGGAAAGGCAGGTCAATGGATAGTCAAGCGGCATGATGCCAAGCTTAATAAGCGGATATACAGAGATGATAAACCCTGTGGCATGGCAGCCCGGATTCGCTACAAATCGCGCGCCGGCAATGCTTTCCCATTGCTGCGCAGATAGTTCCGGCAAGCCATAAACCCAGCCCCGGGCAGTCCTGTGAGCGGTGGAAGCGTCTATCACCCGCGTCGTGCTGTTTTCAATAAGCCCTACGGATTCCCGCGCAGCATCGTCAGGCAGGCATAAAAAAACCAGGTCCGCGCTGTTGATCAGCTTCTTGCGTTCGGAAGCATCTTTGCGCAGCGTTTCATCAATATGTATAAGCGATATATCGTCTCTGCCGCTAAGTCGGTCGTATATCTGCAACCCTGTCGTGCCTTCTCTACCGTCGATAAAAATTTTCGGTTTCATATGGCTCCTCCATATATCCAATGTCAATAAAATGAGATATTTGATACATTTTCCAAGCAGTATGAATGGCAGTATATCAGAGTGTGAATTATTATGCAATACCATTTTTGAAAAATATTACACAATAATATTTGAGCAAATGTTGATATTATTCGACAATTCCGTCAATACAGCATTATATTCATCAAATATTGAGATGCGCGCACATGCATAATATTCTATATTCATGCATAATATGCAAAAGACTTGGGCGGTGCTCCACGCTCCGCCCAAGTCAGAAAACCATGCCGGAAAACTTGCGTCTACACAGCCAGTACCAAAATTTCGCTGTCTTTTGCAGTCAACCCGATCTGTTTGACGGGGTGGTCGTAATTGACGATCATCTCCGAAGCGATCTTATCTTCTATCTCCTTTTGAATGAGCCGGCGGAGATTTCGCGCGCCGTAGAGTTGCGAAAACGATTTTTCCGTCAGATAGTCGATCAAACTATCGTCCCAACGCAGCTCGATCGGCTTTTCGGACATCGACTCGCGCAGCTCGTCGAGCATCAAGGCCGCAATCGCTTTGAAATTGTCTTCGGACAGATGGTTGAAGTAAATGATTTCGTCTATGCGGTTGATGAACTCAGGACGGAGGAAGTCCTTCAGAGCCTTTTCAGCTTTATCTTTTCCCTGTTCGTCTACCGTGCGGTTGAACCCAACGGAGCCGTTTTTGATGTCGCTGCCCGCATTCGTCGTCATTATGATGATAGTGTTTTCAAAATTGATAAGACGGCCATGCGCGTCCGTGATGTGCCCATCGTCGAGGATTTGCAGCAATATGTTCATTACATCGGGATGCGCTTTTTCAATCTCGTCAAACAAAACGACGCTATAAGGCCTGCGGCGGATCTTTTCCGTGAGCTGTCCTGCCTCGTCATAGCCGACATAGCCGGGAGGGGAACCGATAATTCGAGAGACCGTGTGCTTTTCCATAAACTCGGACATATCAAGCCTGATGAGCGATTCCGGAGAATCGAACATATCAGCGGCAAGCCGCCTGACAAGCTCCGTCTTCCCAACGCCTGTCGAACCGATGAAGATAAAAGAAACCGGCTTGCGCTTTGGAGAAATGCCGACCCTGTTGCGCTTGATGGCAGCGCAAACATTATCAATCGCCTCATCCTGCCCGATGATGTGCTTTCTGAGTCTCTCGCCAAGCTCCGAAAGGCGCTTATATTCGTCCTCGCGTATGCTGGACGCCGGGATTTTCGTCCACAATTCGATGACACGCGCCAGATTATCGATCGTAAGCTCAGGGTTGCCTCGTTGCTCGAGCAAATCGAGCTCGTTCGCCAGCCGCAAATCGAGGCTGCGGATTTCAGCAAGGCGAGCATAATCGTTGGAGTTCGGGGCCGCAATGATCATCTCGCGCTCTTTTTGCAAATCCGCCCGTTCCTTGCCGATTGCATCTTTGCGGGCGATGATCTCGCTTTTCAGGTTCATATCGGAGCATGCTTCGTCGACAAGGTCAATGGCTTTATCGGGCAAAAATCTGTCGGTGATATACCTCTCAGAGAGAATCACAGCCTGTCTCGCGATCTCATCGGGGATTGAGACGCCGTGGTATTCTTCGTAATAATGCTTGATGCCGATGATGATTTCGATCGTCTCAGCAATCGACGGCTCGGCGATGACCACCGGCTGGAACCTGCGTTCGAGGGCGGCATCTTTCTCGATGTGCTTCCTGTATTCGTTGAACGTCGTCGCGCCAATGACCTGGATCTCGCCGCGCGAAAGCGCCGGCTTCAGGATGTTTGCGGCATTCATCGACCCCTCTGCATCTCCGGCGCCAACGAGGCTATGCACCTCATCAATGACCAGAATCACATTGCCATGGCTCCTGATCTCCTCAACGAGGCCTTTCATGCGGCTTTCAAACTGGCCCCTGAACTGCGTTCCCGCGACCAAAGCAGTCAGATCGAGCAAATACACTTCCTTATCTCCCAGTTTGTGCGGCACGTTTCCGTCAAAAATCCGCTGCGCCAAGCCTTCCGCGATTGCGGTTTTGCCGACGCCCGGCTCACCGATGAGACAGGGGTTGTTCTTTTGCCTTCGATTCAATATTTGGACGACGCGCTCCGTCTCAACCTCGCGGCCGACGATTCTGTCCAGCTTGCCCTCTGAGGCCTTGCGTGTGAGAGAAATGCAGTAACTCTCCAGAAATTTGCGCTTCTTGCCGCCTTGTCCGCCCTGGGCCTCGTCCCTGGAGTCTCGGCCGGGCCTGGGGAAGTCGCGCGGCGGGGAATCGTCAGGCCCACCGAACAAGCGGTTCAGGAACGGGAACGTGGCGGTCCTACCGTCTTCTGTGTTGTCCGTCTGTTCAACAAGACCGTCACCGCCGCCCATCGCATCCATCATCTCATCGGTGAGGCTGTCCAGATCCTCGTCTGATAACCCCATCTTCTTGATGATATCCTCAACAGGCTTGATATGCATTTCACGCGCGCATTTCAGACAAATACCCTCGTTTGAAGACTGCCCATTTTCAATTTTCGTGATGAAAATAACTGCAGTATTTTTTCTGCATCTTGTACAAATTGTCGCTTGCATCAATAATTACCTTCCTCTGTTTTTCATTACTGTGATATATCTGTTTAAATAGACGGCGAGCGCAACGATCGTAAGCGCAATCGCAAACGAAATCATAATGATTGCGGTGCCGGCCGGTATATCCTTAAAGAGCATAAGAGCCACGCATATGAGGAAAAAAACGACAGTGGATGTCTTGCCAAGAAGGTTTGAGGGCGGAATGTCAACATGAGCGATCTTATGCATGACCAATCCGCCGACAGCCATCAACACTTCCTTGATCCCGGCGATCAAGACAGCCCATACCGGGATGATAGCATCAATTGTGATGCATACCATGACGGTAATTGTCATCAGTTTGTCGCCCAGAGGGTCCAGTACCTTGCCGAGGTTGGACGACGCTTTAAACTTACGCGCGAGAAAACCGTCGAGAAAATCGCTGAAGGACGCAAGGGCATAGACGAGAACTGCGAGAATCTTCGCATCATGCCGGTCGAGGAAGTACGCCACAACAAAAAGCGGCACAAGGCATATACGAAAGAATGAGATAATATTGGGAATCGTTTTCAACCCGCGTCACTTCCTCCTTTATATTCCGATTCTCTCGGCAACCATATTGTTATTAACGAAATATTTCAACACCGAGGTGCTATTGATCGTATCGGGCGCGAACAACCCGGCATACCGCACGACCGCCGCTAAAACAAGAACAATAAGCAAGCCTTTGGCAAGTCCAAAAGCCACGCCCGCCGCGATATCAACAATTTTAAGACCGGGCAGCGAAAACACAAAGCCGACAAGATTGCCAATGACAGTGAAAATAATGGCCAGCAGAATGAAAGCTATGCCGAAAACCGCGACGAAAGCGAGGACCGAAGACAGCTTTGAAGCAATGCGATCTGAAAGCGTGCCGGGACGCGCGCCGGATTCATCCTCTTCCAGTACCATTTTTGAGACTCCGGCAGCGGCCGACTCCGGTAAGCCGATTTTGCGAAGAGTGGAGTATGCGGTCTTGAAGTCTTCGGATTCGTTTTCATATTTTGTTAGGTCAAATTCCGCTTCCGACTCGCGGTATTCCCCAATTGTCGAATCGATGATGCCCCCGACGAACGGATCAAGCATATCTGTGAACTCCTCGGAGTATGCATTTGCGGCAATACCGGCAATCAGCAATGAGACAATCAAAGTGACGACCCCAAACACGCCGCGGATCAGACCGTTCCTATAGCCGCGCCAGCCGCAAAACGCGATGATAGCAAGGACAGCAATATCAATAGCAAGTATTATCATATGTCATTCGTCCACTCTGTCCATGATTTAATGTGTCGATTGCCGCTCAACCGGCCTTATACACCACGGCGGCATGGTCGCCCGCAGCAAGGGCTGCTCCCCCGCTCAAAGCCAGAGCATATGTCGCCCCAACCGCCGGGGCAGAAGCTTTTTGCATAGGAAGCTCGGCGAAATTAATATCATATAGAGTCAACCGATCGTTGCGGAGGACAGCCAGACAATCATCGCGATAAGACATTGAGATGACCTCCTTGTCCGATTCCGCTTCGGCAATGATGCTCCCATCGCTTTTTACAGAAACCAAACGGCCTCGATGGCCGACGCCATAATCGAGAAGATAAAGCACGACGCAAAAGTCATCAAGAATGAACCCGCCCAGCCTTTTGCCATCAAATGAATGGAGCTGCGTACACTCGCCGTTTTTTTTGATCGTATATATTGATTGTGTGGAGACCGCATATACCTCGCCGTTTTCCATATACCGTATGGATATAAGGAGTTCATTCTCGAAATCAACAACCTTGTCAGGATCGACGCTGTTGAGGTTGTAGTATGTGACCCTGCTGCCGCTGCCCGCGATGTTGAGAATGGCGAGGCTTTTGTTGTCGGGAGAGAGTTCTGCGGACAATATATAGCCGGAAGCCATGTGCACTCTATAAACTTCTTTGCCTTTATTGTTATAAACTGTGACGACAGCGGCAGTAGCGCCACTTCCCTGAATGCTGACAGCAAACCAGCCATTGCGGTTGAGAGAAGCTGAGATAATCGAACCTTGGGTCTCAAAAGAAGAGATGATCTCAGATTTGTTGAAGACACGCACGGCTGTCGCGCCTATGTCGTATGCGATGGCAGAATCGTTTGAAGCACAAATCGAAGGGCACGCCATGCGAAATGAATCACGCAATGTCTCCCCGCCGGAGGCATCCAACACTTGGATGCCAAGCGTGCCGGCCGATGCAACAGCCCCGTCGAAATAGGCAAAAACCTTGCTGCGCCCGACATCGAAACTGTATTCATCGGAATACTCCACCGGCGCTTGGCGAGAGAATATTTTGAAGAAGCTGAACAAGCCGGTCTGCCGCCCGGAGATCAGCGCAATTGCGATGTAGGTCAGTATTGCAAGGGAGAGAACAGATCCTGCGATTCTGATCAGTTTGCGCTTTTTATCTTTTGTTTTTTTTGGATTTTCATCCATATAACTAACACCTATTATGAGTGGGTTATGCAGTTTAGACACGCCGCGCGCAGCGTGTTACGAGAATGGAAGCAAGACGATATTCACTAAAACAATTCAGTATACCACAACTACGCAAAAAAAGATATAAAAATTGCGTTAACTTTTCATTGGTCACGATTCCATCATCGCTCCGACCTCGCCATTATACCATATGCGCGTCATATAGAGCCCATCCGGCGGCGCGGTCGGACCGGTCTGCCTGCGATCCTTAAAGTCCAGCAACTGAGGTATGTCATCCGGAGCTATTTTACCTTCGGAAACGTAGAGCAATGTCCCGATAATTGCCCTGGCCATATTATATAAAAAACCGTCCGCGCAGACCTTGAACTCAATAAAAGGCTCCTTCTCCGCAATTTCCAGCCAATGCACAGTTCTAATGGTCGTTTTAGTCTCCGTGCCGACAGAGCGCACAGCGGCAAAATCATGCGTTCCGACAAAATGGGCAGCGGCGACGCGCATTGAACTGATGTCGAGCCTATGCGGGTAGAAATACGCTCTGCCGGTGTAAAACGGGTCGCGAATCCGAGAATTATATATTCTATATGTATATTCTTTCTTTAAGCACGAGAGATTCGCATCAAAGTCCTCAGGCGCGTAAATCGCTTTTTTAATGGCAATATCAGGAGGCAGCAACGAATTGGCGGCATACGGCAATCTATCGGGCGGAATGCTAGACGACGTGCGGAAGTTGAAGCAATACCTTTCCGCATGGACGCCTGCGTCCGTCCTGCCGCAACCATGAGCCGTTATAGGATGGCCACAGAGCCTGCTCAACGCTGCTTCGAGCGTTCCTTGCACGGTTGCATCAAATTGCTGGACCTGCCATCCGTGATATCGCGAACCATCGAACATGAGCCAAGCAGCAATATTCATCATATCGACCATGGATTGAACTGCCCCAGAACAACAACCGCAGCAACAACGGCGGCTCCGAAAAGCAACGCAAAATAATCTCTGGGCGCTGTCTTCAGCTTCTTCATTTTCGTCCTGCCTTCGCCGCCGTGATAGCAACGACTTTCCATAGCAAGCGCCAGCTCGTCCGCTCTTCGGAAAGCGCTGACGAACAGCGGAATTATCAACGGGAGAATGGCCTTTGCTCGCTTAATCAAACCCCCGGTGTCGAAATCTGCGCCGCGTGCTTTCTGGGCGCTGATTATCTTGTCGGTTTCTTCTATCAGCGTGGGGATAAAGCGGAGGGCTATGCTCATCATCATCGTCAACTCATGGACAGGCAGACGTATCTTTTTAAGTGGGTTCAGCATATGTTCAAGCCCGTCTGTGAGCGAAATCGGCGACGTTGTATATGTGAGCAGCAGCATGCCGACAATCAGCATAATAAGACGGGATGCGTTAAACACTGCGGCCAGTATGCCTTCCAAAGATATGACAATGCGGCGATATTCAAAAAGAATCGTTTCGCCCTTTACGAAGAAAATATTGAGTATGAGGGTGAACAGCAAGATGAAAAACAACGGACGCAAGCCGCTCAGAGCCACTTTAAGCTTGATTTGTGAAAGGATCAGGCAAGTCACGAGCACAACGAGCATCAAAAGACGAGCAATCAGCGCGCTTGCCATGAACAGAGCGGTAATATAAATTATTGTCAAAATGAATTTTGTCCGGGGGTCGAGCCTATGGACGATGGTGTTCCCCGGGAAGTATTGCCCGAACGTGACATCCTTAAGCACCCTTGCCGCCCCCTTTCAGGTCGTTAATTGCCTGCCTCAGTTGCGGAATCGTATAGATATCGCGCTTTATCGGCAAGCCCATGGCATGAAGCCGCTGCGCGACCAGCGCTGCCTTGGGCGCGGAAAGCCCCATTGCCAAAAGCCGCTCGCTATCGGAGAATATGCTCCCCGGAGCGCCCTCCATCACTATGCGCCCTTCTTCAAAAATGACGATCCTGTCTACATTGCGGGCTATTTCCTCCATGCTGTGAGTCACCATTATAATCGTCGCATCATGCGCATGCTTGTAATTCATAATATTGCCGATGATCTCAGCGCGCCCGCGCGGGTCGAGGCCAGCCGTCGGCTCGTCGAGAATTAACACTTCAGGGCGCATCGCAATGACCCCGGCAATCGCAGCCCTGCGTTTCTGCCCTCCGGAGAGTTCAAACGGAGACTTTTTCAATAATGCATCATCAAGCAGTGCAAAACCCGCAGCTTCGATGACACGCTCGCTGACTTCGCCCTCGGACAGCCCCATATTTTTCGGCCCGAACGCGATGTCGTCAAAAACGGTATTCTCAAAGAGCTGGTATTCCGGATATTGGAACACAAGACCGACTTTGAACCGTATGTTGCGTGTCTGCAATTTCGACTCATGGATATCCGCGCCATTGAAATAAACGCGCCCGGATGTTGGTTTCAACAGTCCGTTTAAATGTTGGATAAACGTCGATTTGCCGGAGCCTGTATGCCCGATGATCCCGAGATACTCTCCCTTTTCGACTTCAAAATCGACATCGCAGATCGCAATATGCTCGAAAGGCGTGTCAATGCTGTATGTATGCGTTAGTTGTTCCGTTTTCAAAAGAGGCAATAGTAGGTCGTCCTTTCCGCAAAGAAGTGTATAAAGCAGCTTATAGGTCATGCACCGCGATGGAGCCAAGCAACCGTGCGCCGCGACAGCCCCGTCAAGCAGCTTATAGGTCATGCACCGCGACAGCATCGTAAATAGCCTGCGCGCAACCTTCAACGGTCAAAGTATCGAGCTCAATGTCAAACCCATCGTCTTTCAAATCATGCAATATCATCACAGTTTCCGGGACGCTCAACCCCGCTTTACGCAAGTTAGCAATGTCTCTGAAAACATCAATGGGCGAGCCATCCATCAAAATCTCCCCATCTGACAGGACAACGATCCTGTCAGCGTCGATAGCCTCTTCCATATGATGAGTAATCAGGACGACAGTGACGGCATGGTTGTCTCGAAGATCGCGAATAACCTTGATTATGCTGTCCCTCCCGCGAGGGTCAAGCATGGCGGTCGGTTCGTCAAAAACAATGCACTTCGGGTGCATCGCAAGCACTCCCGCGATCGCGACGCGCTGCTTTTGCCCTCCGGAGAGCAAATGGGGCGCATGATCTTTGTATTCATACATACCGACGATTTTCAACGCATCGTCGACGCGCCGTCTTATTTCATCCGGAGGATAACCAAGGTTTTCGGGAGCAAAGGCAACATCCTCCTCAACAATTGTCGCAACAATCTGATTGTCCGGGTTTTGGAACACCATGCCAATTTGCCTGCGAATATCTATTGTCATGTTTGCATCTGCAGTGTCGGCGCCATTGACATATACATGCCCGCCAAGCGGCAGCAAGATTGCGTTAAAATGCTTCGCAAGCGTGGATTTGCCGGAGCCGTTATGCCCGAGGATCGCAACAAACGTACCCTTTTCAATTTCAAGATTGAGGCCGCTGAGCACGAGTGGCGAAGCCTCTCCATCGACAGATGCATATGAAAATGTGAGATCTTCAGTTTTTATTATCGAATCCATGCATGAATCACCTACGGGTTGTGGGCGGTGGAACCCCCACGTTAGTAATCATTTATATAATATATAATGAGGCTGCGTCCGCACAATCACTCACCGCGGAGACCATCTGCATGCAGCCCCGCAAGGCAGGCACATTCCGCTCGACGTCACAGGAAGCCCCAATTCATCGCTTTCAGCAGTACCTCCAAGCACAGATGTGATGATATATGACAGCGTTGAAGGAGACAGCCCGGTAGTATATGAATTGATCAACACAAAAAGAGGAGATTCTGCCAACACGCCGGAACACAACTTGACAAAATCATAAATGCTGTCTTCCAACTTCCAGACCTCGCCCGATGGCCCTCTACCATAAGACGGCGGGTCCATGATAAGAGCATCGTACATATGCCCTCGCCGTATCTCGCGCTCGACGAATTTTCCGCAATCATCAACGATCCAACGCACAGGCTTGTCGCCAAGGCCGGACGCTGCAGCATTTTCCTTGGCACGCGCCACCATGCCCCGCGCGGCATCCACATGGCAGACATTCGCGCCTGCATATGCCGCTGCCAGCGTAGCGCCGCCCGTATATGCAAATAAGTTCAAGATATTGACATTGTTGCTTGATGCGCGTATCTTCTCTATTATATAATCCCAATTCACAGCTTGTTCGGGAAATAGCCCCATATGCTTGAAATTCATGGGACTCACAAGGAACTCCAGCTCCCCATAGGCGACCGGCCATTTCCCGGGCAGGTCATTTTGGCTCCATTTGCCTCCGCCCGTATTCGACCGGATATATTGCGCGTCGGCCATTTGCCATCCCGGCGCGTCCTTCGGGGTGTGCCAAAGCACTTGCGGGTCCGGCCTTATGAGGATACGGTCGCCCCACCGCTCGAGCCTGTCTCCGCCTGAGCAATCGATGAGTTCATATTCTTTCCATTTATCTGATACCCACATTATGGAAGATTCCTGTCATGCAATATTTTATCCCAACGCCGCAGCGGTTATTATATCAATTTCATACAATCAAGTCAAATAATGTGGTTTACCGATATGTTTAACCGAAAATGCGTCTGTTCAGGAGCGGGTAGCGCTATCCGTGCCCGGTGGGCGGACACCCTGAAAATTCACGAATGAAACGGAGCTCAATGATGACAATAGAACAAAAACTCGCGGACGAATTCAAAATACAAGCATGGCAGACAGAAAACATAACAAAAATGCTCGACGAAGGAAATACCTTGCCATTCATTGCACGATACCGCAAAGAGCAGCACGGAGCGCTCGACGATCAAATCCTGCGCAAAATCACCGACAGGCTCAACTCGCTGCGGCTCTTGGAAAAACGTCGCGAAGAAATCATGGGTTTGATGAAAAACCTTGACGCGCTGACGGAGGAGCTGGAAGCAAAAATAAACGCCGCCTCGACCCAAAGCGAGCTGGAAGACATATATAGGCCATATAAACCCAAGCGCCGCACCCGCGCCACGATAGCCCGCGAAAAAGGATTGGAACCATTGGCAGAGCAGCTTCTTTCACAGGAGAAAACATCGCCGGCGCCGGAAAAACTGGCCGAGCCATTTATTGACGCATCAAAAGGCGTTGCTGACATAGAAGAAGCGCTGGCGGGCGCAAGAGACATAATCGCGGAGGATGTCAGTGATTCGGCAGAGCTGCGCCGCCGCCTGCGCGCGCACATACATAAAAGCGGACGGATTGTATCGACCGCCGCAACCGAAGAAGACACAGTATACCGGATATATTATTCATTCGACCAACTGATAAGCCGTCTCGTATCGCATCAAATACTCGCCATAAACCGCGACGAGGCTGAGAAAACCTTGAGAGTGAAACTGACATGCCCGGAAATAGACGCCCTTGCCATATGTGAACACGAATTTGTTAGAGATGAAAGCCCAACCACAGAGCAAGTACAGTCAGCGGTGCATGATGCGTATGACCGCCTGCTGTTTCCATCGCTTGAAAGAGAAATACGCAACGAACTCACNTCAAGCGCAGTAAGCGCGGCTATTGACGTTTTTGGAGACAACCTGCGCCATCTGTTGCTGCAGCAACCTTTGAAAGGCGTGACCGTTCTGGCAATTGACCCCGGCATCAGAACCGGATGCAAGGTCGCCGTCGTGAACGCAGCCTCGCAAGTGCTCGACACAGGCGTTTTGTGGCCGCTCCCGCAACACAAACGTGTGGAAGAATCAAAAAAAGCTCTGCTCGAACTGCTGGTCAGGCATGATGTGCGCGCAATCGCCATTGGAAACGGCACAGCATCAAGGGAGACAGAGCGCTTTGTCGCAGAGACGATCGCAGAAATCAAGGACAAGCCGGGCTACACCGTCGTCAACGAAGCAGGCGCATCGGTATATTCCGCTTCCGAGCTGGCGGCGCAAGAGCTGCCCGATATGGATGTGACATTGCGCGGAGCCGTTTCACTTGCGCGCAGGCTCATCGACCCGCTAGCGGAATTGGTGAAGATCGACCCGAAAGCCATTGGAGTTGGGCAATATCAGCATGATATGCCCGCTGCCGGCCTTGATGCGCGATTATCAGGCGTCGTGGAGGACTGCGTCAACGCAGTAGGCGTCGATGTAAATACCGCCAGCCCCGCGCTGCTCACATATGTCGCGGGGATCGGTTCTCAACTCGCAGGAAACATAGTAAAATACAGACAGGAAAACGGAGAATTCACAAACCGTACGCAACTGAAGAAAGTAAGCAAGCTGGGAGCGAAGGCATATGAACAATGCGCCGGGTTCATGCGAATCATCGGCGGAGAAAACCCATTTGACGCAAGCGCCGTCCACCCGGAATCATACGCCGCGGCAAAAGCCTTGTTGAAACTTCTCGGGTATCAAGAATACGCTCCGGCCGCGTTGGCTGACTTACGCGAAAAGGCTGAAAAATACCCATTTGGGAAGCTATGCGAGGACTTGCATATCGGTTCGCCAACGCTGCGCGATATTATAGCCGAGCTTTTAAAGCCCGGCCGAGACCCGCGCGAAGACCTGCCTGCGGTCACTCTGCGCACTGATGTATTGAGCATCGACGACCTCTCACCCGGCATGGAGATCATAGGAACTGTCAGAAATGTTGTGGACTTCGGCGCATTTGTCGATATCGGCGTGCATCGGGACGGCCTCGTCCACATTTCGCGAATGTCGAAGTCGCGGATAAGTCATCCCTCAAATGTCGTCAAGGTCGGCGATGTCATAACGGTATGGGTGGCATCCGTCGATAAGGAGAAAAATCAAATTTCGTTGAGCATGATCAAACTGTGATCCCCTGTAGACTCCGGCCTACGCGGCGGATTTCGACGATGGGAAGCCGAGCCTCTCGTTAAGGTGAAAGGTCTCTCGCTAGAGTGGCTTAGCGAATCGCAGAGCTGACAAACGGAGCAGAATCGCCGACGTCCATCGTCGCATAAGCGTTAAGCGACATATCGGCACGAACGCCGGCAAGAAACTCATAATAGCCTTGACAGCCGATCATGGCAGCATTGTCGCCGCAGAGCCTGAGAGGGGGTATATACAACATCCGCTCCCCGGATTGCGCCGCCGACAAAAAATCCGCGCGTATCCGCGTATTCGCGGCGACGCCACCGGCAATGGCTATTTTGCTCCGGTCACATTCAACCGCAGCAGCCATTACCCGCGGCACCAGAATCTCGCTCACAGCAGCGGCAAATGACGCAGCAAGCGATGCTTTGTCGAGATCTTCGCTTCTTTGCTCCGCGTTGTGGACAATGTTGATGATTGCAGTCTTCAACCCTGAAAACGACATGTCATAGGGACGACCTTCGATATGAGGGCGCGGAAGAGAATACCGCATCTCGTCGCCGCCGCTCTGAGCAAGCTTGTCAAGCGCGGCGCCGCCGGGATATCCCAAACCGAGAATCCGCGCAACCTTATCAAAACACTCGCCGGCAGCGTCGTCGCGAGACCTGCCGATTATTCTTATATCAGTATAATCGCGAATGTCGGCGATCACGCTGTTGCCACCGGAGACGATGCAGCATAGGAACGGCGGCTCCAACTCCGGATATGCGATGTAGTTTGCGGCAATGTGACCTCTGATATGATGCACGGGAACGAGCGGGACATCGAGCGCCAACGCCAGCCCTTTCGCAAAATTTACTCCGACCAGCAGAGCGCCGATAAGCCCGGGCGCATAAGTGACGGCGATGGCATCAATATCGTTTCGGCGGATGCCTGCATTCGTCATCGCCAGCTCGGCCAGCCGCCCTATATGCGCCGCATGGTTGCGCGATGCAAGTTCAGGAACGACACCGCCATAAAGCGCATGCAAATCTACCTGCGAAATCAACTCGTCTGCGAGAATTTCACGCCCATTGCGAGTGACAGCAACAGCTGTTTCATCACAGGAAGTCTCTATTGATAGGATAATTAAGTCTTCTTTGCGCATATATAACAACACCTCAATGCCGGCGTTATCAATCGCGTATGCTGAGCGCAAACACAATCGCATCCTCAATTGGATTAGTGTAATATTCCTTACGTATGCTTATTTGCCTAAAGCCGTATTTTTTATATAATTTGATCGCGGGGCTGTTACTTTTGCGGACCTCCAAAAAAATAGACTCGAGCGAATAATGCCTTGCCCATTTAATCGCAGTCTGCATCAATGCATCAGCAATTCCAAGCCTTCGACAATCGTGCCTAACCGCTATTTGAAACATATCGCACTCTATATCGTTGCGGCGCATGATTATAAAACCCATGATCTTCTCACCATTGACCGCTAGAGCAAAGAGAGTGTCGTCATTATATATCTCGCTCAAGATTCCGCCATGCGACCATGGCGGAATTATTGCATCGTGTTCAATTTCCAGAATTCCCGGCATGTCGTCCTCGACCGCCGCTCTTATATCATACTGCATCCCGTTTGCTCCATGTTTCACTTGCGAATAACCGAATGAGGTAGTAGCAGCATCGCGTTATTTTGCATCGAACCAACTCTTTCCGACGCGCGTATCCGCGACAAGCGGCACCGATAACGACGCCACGCTCTCCATCTCTTCGCGAAGAATCCGGCTGACAGCTTCCGCTTCGCCTTCCGGACATTCGGCGATCAGCTCGTCGTGCACCTGTAGGATCAAACGCCCTTTAAGGCCGGACGACGCTAGCTTGTCAGAAATGCTGACCATTGCGATTTTTATAACATCGGCCGCTGTTCCCTGGATAGGCATATTGAGAGCGACCCGTTCGCCAAATGAACGCATATTGAAGTTTGACGACTTCAGCTCCGGCAAATACCTCCTGCGCCCGAACAACGTAGAAACATATCCGAGCTTCTTCGCGTTTTCTATGACCCCGGTCATATATTCACGCACTCCCGCATACTTCTCGAAGTAGCTGTCAATATATGCTTTTGCTTCCTGCGGCATGACGCCAATGTCGTTCGCGAGAGAAAATGCGGAAATACCATAAACGATGCCGAAATTGACTGCCTTTGCGCGCCCGCGCTGCATCGAAGAAACCTCCTCGATCGGCACGCCGAAAACCTGCGAGGCTGTCACGGTATGGATGTCTTCGCCGCGCTCAAATGCAGCGATCATTACGGGGTCGTTCGCAATATGCGCAAGAATACGCAACTCGATCTGTGAATAATCCGCATCTACAAGCACATTGCCGGCGCCGGCGATGAACATTTTTCGCAGCTCTCCGCCAATCTCTTTTCTGATGGGAATATTTTGCAAATTCGGCTCTGTTGACGACAGACGCCCCGTTGCAGTGACCGTCATTTGAAAATGCGTATGAATGCGCCCATCGGCGCCTATGACCTTTAGCAACCCATCGACATATGTTGACTTCAACTTAGTCAGTTCACGATAATCTTTGATTTGCCCGATGATGGGATGCTTTCCCACAAGCTGGTCGAGGACCTCAATATTCGTCGAATAGCCCGTCTTTGTCTTTTTCGGCGCCGGCAGCATAAGCTTCTCGAACAAAATAGTACCGAGCTGCTTCGGCGAGTTAATGTTGAAATCCTCGCCCGCCAAACTATGAATCTGCTCTTCAACCGCCGATATTCCATGTGACAGGATTTCACCATATTTCACAAGCCCTCCCTTGTCGACGAGGAACCCGCAAAGCTCCATTTGCGCAAGGACCTCGCACAAAGGCAGCTCGATCTCATCATATAGCTTGGCGAGGTCCGCTTCTTTGAGATCAGAGCTCAGCGTGTTTTTCAACAGCCCGATCGCATAGGCATATTCAGCCAAAGGGATGGCAGCATCTTCAAGCATGGTCATCTGCCCGCCGGATTCAACCGGAGCTCCCGGCAAATAACCGAGATATTGCTCTGATATTCGAGGGAGGGAGAAGCTGCTGTCTGTTGGGGACAGTAGATACGCAGCAAGCGCAGTGTCAAACACCCACCCCCCGGTCTCGATGCCGCGTTCCAGGCAAGCACGCATTATTTCCTTGATGTCATGCCCTGCCTTTCTGATGCCACTGCCAAGCAGTTTTTTGCTTGTCTCATCAAAATCGTCTGATGAGCCGCGACGCAGCAGAAAAGACCGCGTCCCGCCGGGCAGCGCAACGGCAATGCTATCGAAGTAATCGATATCGAGCTGCACGGCGACGCAATCTGCAGTGCCCGCAGCATCGAGCAACGTAGTGGCATCCTCATGAGTGACCACCTCGACAATCTCAGGGCTGACAGCAGCCGAAGCGGCGCGCGATGAGAGCTTTGACGGCGCAAGAGCGAGCTTGTCGATCAACCGCGAGAACCCGAGCCTTTTGAGGATATCATATAATCTGTCGTTGTCCGGTTCACGGCGCAAGCTGTCCTGCAAGGTAATATCGACAGGAGCATCGGTACGTATCGTTGCCAGCATGTATGACATCTCTGCCTTTTCACGGCCCGCATCCAATTTTTTTCTGACAGCATCTTTGATGTCGAGGGTCTCCAAGCCGGCATATACTTCCTTAACGCTGCCAAATCGTTGCACGAGCTCCATTGCGGTTTTCTCACCAACTCCCGCTACTCCCGGGATGTTATCGGACGCATCGCCCATCAGCGCTTTTAAGTCGATCATCTTTATCGGCTCGAAACCATATTCTTCGAAAAACGCAGCAGGGGTGTATTCCGTGGTCTCCGTTTGCCCCATGCGCGTCTTGACGAGCTTCACATGCGTCAGGTCGGTGACAAGCTGCAGCGAATCCTTGTCGCCGGTGACGATGACGCATTCCCAACCCTCCGTCTCGCATTTCGCGGCAAAAGTGCCGAGCAAGTCGTCGGCTTCCCAACCTTTCTGCTCCACGCAAGGAATATTCAACGCGCCAAGCACTTCCTTGAGAATCGGCATTTGGACCCGCAGCTCGTCCGGCATTGGCTTTCTCTGCGCCTTGTATTCGGCATACTGCTCATGGCGAAACGTCGGATCCGGGAGGTCAAACGTGACGCACAGCGCATCCGGTAAGTCTTCGCCAATGAGTTTTAGCAATATGTTCATAAACCCATATACTGCGTTGGTCGGAGTGCCGTCGCTCGCGGAGAGAGGCTTGATGCCATAAAAAGCTCTGTTGATAAGGCTGTTGCCGTCAAGCACCATCAGTTTCATACGCACCATCCTTATATGGGTTTGTCAGATTACGCTTACATGCGAAGCGTCCAAGGAGCCTTGGGCATAAGTCTGAAAGCTTCTTGTATCAATGAGCATAATGCGTGAGCATATCGATGTCAAGTGCGCGTTGCAATTATTTTTTTAAGAATTATTGACGCAAGCGGGATTCTGTGGTATCATGCACTATATTGATAGCGGAAAACGACGCGGGGTGGAGCAGTCCGGTAGCTCGTTGGGCTCATAACCCAAAGGTCGCAGGTTCAAATCCTGCCCCCGCAACCATTTAAGGTCTTGACATCGCAATGGTTTCAAGACCTTATATATTTTATGATTTCTTGAATTAGGGACGTCAACTGATAGCATTTTACCCTCAGAACCGAGTTTTGCCTACTATTGCAGAATCCATGTACCCAAAACAGCCCACCATCCCGTTGACTTATCTTCTCGCCAATGCTATTCTTAGAACTACATACAACAGCGAGGTAACTGCCATGCACCCGATACCGCCCAAGAAAATGCTCATAATCAATATCCTCGATATCCTCAAGCGGTACAGCGACGAGGAACACAGGCTGTCGCAAAAAGACATTCTCGAAATCCTCGAAAACGAGTATTTTATGAAAGCCGACCGAAAGGCTGTCAAGCGCAACCTCATGGACCTATTGGAGTCCGGTTACGACATCGAATACAGCGAATCGACCCGCATAGATAAAAATGGCGAGGAAGAAACCATCTTCACGAACTGGTACCTTGTGCGCGATTTTTCCGACGCAGAACTGCGGCTCTTGATTGATGGTTTGTTATTCTCCAAGCATATCCCATACAACCAGTGCAAAGACTTGATAGAAAAACTGAAAAACCTTTCCAATACATATTTTAACGCAAAGGTGAAGCACATCCGAAACCTACCCGAAAACCTACCGTCGAACAAACAGCTTTTCCTGACGATTGAGGTCTTGGATGAGGCAATCAGCAACAAACGTCAAGTTTCGTTTGTCTACAATGAATACGGCACGGACAAAAAACTCCACCCTCGCCGAAACAGTGAGGGCGAGGTCAGGGAATACATAATCAACCCATATCAAATGGTCGCCACGAATGGGCGTTACTATCTTATCTGCAACAACGACAAATACGACAATGTTGCAAATTACAGGCTGGATAGGATCACCGACATACGGTTATTGGAAAGCCCCGCAAAGCGAATGAAGGATGTAACCGGGCTGGAAAAGGGCTTGAACTTGCCCACACACATGGCAGAGCATATCTATATGTTCGCTGGCGACAGTTTTGTGGTGAGGTTCCGTGCCAAGTGCTATCTCGTGGGGCAGATCATAGACTGGTTCGGGCGGGATGTGGAATTCTCCAACGATAGCGGCGATACGGTGGATGTCCGCGTAAAGGTCAACGAGCAGGCAATGATTTTCTGGGCTTTGCAATACGGTCAGCATGTAGAAGTATTGGAACCGGCAAGGCTTAGGGAGAAAGTGAAGAGCGCTGCTTTTGAGATAGCGGAGAAATATAAAGCGTGATCATTCCGGTTTCGGTGTCCCAAATACAGTACATCCAATCTGATATAATGGACCAATGATGGGATCACAAAAAGGATGATTGAAATGTCAGGTAACACGGCAAAGCATTATGAAATTGAAATTGACGGCTCAATTATTTGGTTGCAAACGGTAGTAGATTGCAAGCAGAAAATCGAGTATTTGAAAACGGTTAAACCGGATATGTTGAATGCGGATCAAAAAGGTAAACTGGATTCAGC
>JGI24702J35022_10000650_pt1 | contig 21110 bp, 19 predicted proteins | sample TergutTh196P4_FD_35022 | JGI IMG/M metagenome (IMG submission 35022)
TATAAAATGAAAAAACTTACAGCAATTTTAGTATCAATAATATTTATTACAAGCCAAGCATTCTCAAACACGCTTGGCTTTTCTTCTTTTGTTCCGCCAATAAACAACATAGGAACAAGCGTAGCGGTAAACGGCAAATTGGAGATCTTAGCAGGCAACAATGTGGAACAAAGGGGACGTAGCAACTGACCAGAGATTATTCTTTGAACTCCCTTCGTTTCTGGTCAGTCCAACGTCCCCTTTTGTTCGATAAAAAGAAAGTATAATTTAAGCGTATAAGGGCGTTGGAAGATTGAGTCCCCATATAATCGAGAAGAAAAACTGGTCATAAAAGAGTTTTTTAATGGAGATAAAGGTTTAAGGCTGCTAGAAAAAGATTGTTTTGACAGCGAGACAATGATAAAAGCCGGATTATATTTAGAAACCGGAAAAGAAAAACATGGTAAGCAGCTTACAGATTATGATAAAACTATTTTAAAAAACATTGCGTTGATTAGAGCTGCTGACAAATTGCTGATTATCACAAAATCCAACAAACTTCTTGACATTAAAAAATAGTTTTACTATACTCTATGGCGTAGAGGGCGTCGCCTTTGCTGTATAGCTTAGGCCGCGCTCTCTTTCTTTTTATTCGGTTAATCGTCCAATTTCATACTCCATAATACCTGACTTTCCCACTTTATTAAATTTTTGAGAAAATCACTCATAAAAAGATTGAAAACGGGGAACCCAAAGTGAATTTTGATAGAATATGTGAATGGGAAAATACATACATCAATCGAAAGGCTACAAAGGCTCGATAAGAGTCCGGATAATAAACAAAGATGGTAGAGAAGTAAGCGGAGTAGAGCATATAGAAGTAGCGCATAATGGAAAATCCGGGTTTAATTTTTCATTCATTATTTTCAAATAGTATCCTTGCTATCATCGTCTGGTCAAGTGATACGTCCCCCTGACCAAGATGAAAAAACTTGAATGCGATTTTGACTTAATGCAATCGGATTTTTTGAAAATAATAAACGGATGGAAAGCGAATCACGTAAAACTGATGTGAACCTCGCAGATTATTTGGTGAATAATAAAAATGCGGATAACAACATGACAAACACGAAAATATACGCGTGGATATTTCTTACAATTAACGAACAGCCGACATCGCTCGATGCTGTTCTTTTGAACGCCGACGGCATAAATCGTGCAGACCCAATGTTAAAAGAGTTGCAATTAAGTCTTGGATGGCTTCGGGCGCAAGGATTAGTAAGTAAAGAAGGGAAAAATTATTTACGTACGAAATCAGGTATAGCGTTATTCAACTCTATCTCGCATAGGAATATTTTTGACAAATGGGATGCGATAACCGAAAAGTTTTCGCAATTACCGGAAGTTGACTTTCAACCCGATGACATTACGGAAAAGGAAGTTGGCGCCGCAAACAGACGTAATAGAGAATTGGTTAGAAAGCTAATGCGAAAAATGGATGAAGAGAAGAACACCAAAAGCGCAATAGTCAAAGACACAGAAATTGAATAACATTCACTCCACTCCGGGATGGTCATGTGGTCGTGGGGACGTAGCAACTGACCAAAGATTATTCTTTGAACTCCTTTCGTTTTTTGGTCAGTTGCTACGTCCCCGCGACCACGTCCCCGCGACCAGAGTAAGAACCGAAAACGTGAAAGAAAACAATATGATAGGAACCGTTAACTTTAAGGGTAATTAGGTGTCCATAGGGTGTGTGTACACGAGATAAAAAAGATGCTATACTTCTTGTGCCACGGGGATGTAGCTGACCATATGAAAAAAAGATGCATATAGCTGTGAGTTAGGTGTAGGCGGGCGGCAGTATGGCGAGACAGCTGAAAAATAATGATTTATGAGAATTTTTGATTGTTTTATAAAACTGTTTAATTTAAAAAAGAAAGTTAAGGAAAATCCTAAAATAACTTGTATGAGAAATTTTGTATTTAAAAGACAGCCTAAGGGATACCAGGGAAGTAAGAAATTTAAAAGTAATGCCGCAAGAGACAGTTACATAAATGGTTTGGAAAAAGCTTTTAAACAATCCAATCCCGCGGCAGCATTAATAACAGGAGACCTTTACGGGGTTGTTTATTACTTTCAGAAAAAACATACGGGAACTGATGCCGACAATATCAGTAAACTCATTTGGGATTGTTTAAAAGGAATTGTATTTAAAGACGACCAACAAATAAAATTGAGAACGGCGGGTATTGTCGATATTTCTAAAGGGGATTTGAATGTTATTGACTTTACAAATGTCCGAGGAGAAATAATTGCCGAACTTATCGAAGCATTTGATACGGCAGATCATTTCACTTATATTGAGTGCGGTTTGCTGAATAAATCCATGTATAAATTTAATTTGGAAGAACATTATGGAAATTAAAAAGAAATATTTTGAAAAATATTTGCATTCTATTGCCATTGAACAAATAGCGGAAGATTATTTGAAAAACGGTTATAGCGTTTCAAAAGAACAGCATATCGGTAAATACAGGGCTGATTTGGTTGCAAAGAAAGGAGATGAAACAATAGTAATTGAAGTAAAGTCGGGAAAAATGACTCCGGAGAAAAAGGATACTATAAAATATTTGAGCGATTATGTCAGAGAACAGGGAAACTATAAATTTTTAGTTGTTTTTGCCGCTTTGCCGGAAGAAAAAAAACTTGAAATTGATAATATAGAATCATTATTGCTCAATTATATTATTCATAATTTATCCGATGAAATAGATGAATTGTCAACGCATTCGACAATTGATGAGATTTCTGAAATTAATATTGATGAAATTCAAATATCCGAAAAATCAATTTTTGCCAAAGGCACAGGTATTGTTGACGTAGAATTGCAATTTGGTTCTGACGGCGACCAAGACAGAGATATGGGATTCAGAGCAAATATGAATTTTCCTTTTGAGTTTGAAATAATTCTCAAATATAATAACGGAGCGCTGCAAATAGACGATGTTAAGAAATTAGAATTCGATACTTCCGATTATTACGAGTAGGTTTTTTAGAGAACCCAGATTGCCGCTTTGGCCATTACCCTGCGTCCATAAAAACGACTTTTCCTCTGTGCATATTGTACATTCCGCCGGTAATTATTATTTCGCCTTTATCTTCCATCTCTTTAAGAATGGGGCTTTTCGCGCGTATTTCGCGTATAGAGTGTTTGACGTTTTCAATGCTTACGTTTTTGACAAAATCCGGATTGCGGGAACTTTTTTCGCCTTCGTAATATTCCGACACGATACATACGGAAGGTTTTATTTTGGAAAGAAGATTTGTCATATGCCCGAGCTTTACGTCTTCTATTGAAGATTGTATCGCCCCGCAATGTTCGTGTCCCAAGACGAGCACAAGCTTTGCGGTAGACGCTTTGCATGCGAATTCAAGGCTGCCCAAAATGTCGTCGTTTATTATGTTTCCGGCAACGCGCGCGACAAAAATATCGCCTATGCCTCTGTGAAAAATATCTTCAACCGGAAGCCGCGAATCCAGACAGGACAGAACAACCGCGATAGGTTTTTGTCCGAGCGCCGCGTCTCTGACTCTCTGTGAATTATTGCGTACCGTTAAATTGCCGTTAACAAAATCTTCATTGCCTTTTTTAAGTATTTCAAGCACTTCGTCAGGCGTTAATTTTGCCAGCGCTTCCAAAGATAGATCCGAACTGTTTAAAACGCGATCCTTTTTTTCCATTGTTAACCCCGAAAAAATTTATTTAGATTATAACAAAAAATGAACTCCAAAAAATATATGATATAATTATAAATCAAAACAAAAGTAAAGAGTGGAGAGTGAAAAGTGAAGATAATGCGTTTTCGCAAAACGAAAACCTATCTACGCTTTCCGTTCTGTCGTTAAAAGGGAGAAAACATTATGAGTAATGAATATGTCGTAAGAGTGCTGGAAACCGTTAAAAAGAGAGCTCCGGGCGAAGCTGAATTTCATCAGGCGGTGAGCGAAGTTTTGGAGTCTTTGGTTCCGGTGATTGAAAAAAACAAAGATTTTGAAGATGCCGGAATTCTTGAAAGGATAGTCGAACCCGAAAGACAGATAATTTTCAGAGTCCCATGGATAGACGACAAAGGAAAAGTTCAGGTCAACAGAGGCATAAGAGTGCAGTACAATTCCGCGCTCGGTCCCTACAAAGGCGGAATCAGATTTCATCCTTCGGTAAACGCAAGCATAATCAAATTTTTAGGTTTTGAGCAAATATTTAAAAACTCTCTTACGGGTTTAATGATGGGCGGCGGAAAAGGCGGCTCCGACTTTGACCCTAAAGGAAGATCCGATAACGAAGTTATGCGTTTCTGCCAAAGTTTTATGACCGAACTTTACAGGCATATAGACGCGGATACCGATGTTCCCGCCGGCGACATAGGCGTTGGAGCGAGAGAAATAGGATATATGTTCGGACAGTATAAAAGAATAAAAAACATATTCCACGGCGTATTGACGGGAAAAGGGCTTTTATACGGAGGCTCTCTTGCAAGAAAAGAGGCTACCGGTTTTGGCACAGTGTACTTCTGCGAAGAAATGCTTAAAGACAAAAAAACAAGCTTTGAAGGCAAAAAAGCCGTTATTTCCGGTTCCGGAAATGTGGCGATATATGCGGCGCAAAAAGCGATGTCGCTTGGCGCAAAAGTCATAGCCATGTCGGATTCCGGCGGTTATGTTTACGACGCCGAAGGCATTAATCTTGATGTTGTAAAAAAACTGAAAGAAATTGAAAGAAAACGCATAAGCGAATATGTTAAAGAAGTTAAAAGCGCAAAATATACCGAAGGCTGCGCGGGCATTTGGACTATTGCCTGCGACGTAGCTCTGCCTTGCGCGACGCAAAACGAGCTTGACGGCAAATCCGCCCGGTCGCTTGTCAAAAACGGCTGCATAGCCGTTGCCGAAGGCGCGAATATGCCTTCAACTCCGGAAGCCGTAAAAGTTTTCTTAGACGCGAAAATAGCTTACGGTCCCGGAAAAGCCGCAAATGCCGGCGGAGTTTCCGTGTCAGGCCTTGAAATGTCGCAAAACTCGCAAAGACTTGCATGGACATTCGACGAAGTTGACTCAAAACTCCACCAAATAATGATAAATATCCACAATGCCGCTAAAAATGCCGCAATAGAATACAATACTCCCGGCAACCTTGTAAACGGCGCAAATATCGCGGGATTCATAAAAGTAGCCAAGGCTATGCAATCGCAAGGCGTTATCTAAATCTCAGCGCCATACCCGGATTTCTCCGGCGGAAACGAAATGTTTCCGCCGGAGAGCCGGCGAAAAGACATACGCGTTATTTTTTGATAATTTTAAAAGTATTGCCGTCAAAATCTATCAGTTTTTCTTTTCTCATATTAGTCAGTTCTCTGCTCATCGCGCTTCTGTCTATAAATAAAAAATCAGCCAGATCGGTTTTAGTAAAAGGCAGCGTAAATATTTTTTTGCCCGATAGCAAATGCTGCTGCGCCAAATACGATAAAAGTTTTTCCCGTATGCTTCTTTTGCCGATATGTTCAAGTTTATCGTTCAAATATACATTTTTCTTTGCCAGTATCGTCAGCATATTCCGCACAAGTTTTGACGCAATTTCAGCCGGCTTGATCTTAAAACCCGTTATTTTGTCAAAGTTGACAAACATTACGGAGCACGCCGTATTTGCCGTAACGCTTACGGGGCTGAAATCCGTATGCGCGCATGCCAGCGCTTCGGCAAACATATCGCCCCGGCCGCATTGCGCAATTACGCAGCGAATGCCCCTTATATCTTCTTTTATAATTTTGATATTTCCTTCCAATACTATAGATACGTCTCTTACTCTGTCGCCGGCATTGATAATAAATTCGCCTTTTATATATTTTTTTACCGACGGATTTAACTGAAACAGCATATCTCCTATCTGTTTAAAGCTAAGCCCGTTAAACAAAATATTGTCCTTTAAAACTTCCATATATTTTTCCATATCATCATCCTTTTTTCTATGTTGCAATTGCAACATACATTGTTTTTCTATTCTACTATACTGTCACTGCAAAATCAACGGGGAGGTGTAAATGAAAAGAAAAATAATCACGATAGACCAAGACAAATGTATCGGATGCCGATTGTGCGTCAATGCCTGCCGGGAAGGCGCGATCGGCATGGAAAACGGCAAAGCAAAACTTTTAAGGGACGATTATTGCGACGGGCTTGGCAATTGTCTGCCGGTTTGTCCGGTAAACGCCATATCTTTTGAAGAGCGCGAAGCAGCCGCTTATAATGAAGACGCAGTAAAAGAAAATATGGAAAAGAAAGAAAAATTGCCGTGCGGATGTCCGGGAACACAGTCCGGAACGATAGAAAAAAAGGATTGTAATATTCCCGAAACGGCAAATGTTTCGCGGCGGCAGTCGGAATTGTCGCAATGGCCTGTCCAAATTAAACTTGTTCCCGCAAATGCGCCTTATTTTGAAGGCGCGCATTTATTAGTCGCAGCCGATTGCGCGGCTTACGCCTGCGGAAACTTCCATAAAGATTTTATCAAGGGAAGAATTACCGTTATAGGATGTCCGAAGCTGGATAATACGGACTACAGTGAAAAATTAACCGCTATATTGGAGAACAATAATATAAAGAGCATAACGGTGGCCAGAATGGAAGTGCCATGCTGCGCCGGCATTGAAGAAGCGGTTAAATGCGCTCTCAAAAACAGCGGAAAGATTATCCCGTGGAGCATCAAAGTTATGACCATAGACGGAGGCATTAAAGAAGCATAAATTAAAGGAGGCGTATTATGTCAATGTTTTGTTTTCAGTGTGAGCAGACCGCTCAAGGCAAAGGATGCACAATGCAGCAAGGCGTTTGCGGGAAGAAAGCCGAAACGGCAAATGCCCAGGATGAACTTACAAGCACGCTTGTTAAGCTGGCGTTAACGGGCAAAAAAAGCAAAGAGATCACCGGCGTTTTAATTGAGGGATTATTTACAACGGTCACAAATGTAAATTTTGATACGGATTCAATTAAAAAAATTATAAATAAGGCCGGTTCGTTTATTGAAAAAGCGGAAGATTTTAATATCAAATCCGTATGGGACGCAAACGAAGACATAAGAAGTTTGAAATCTTTGATACTTTTCGGGTTAAAAGGCGTTGCGGCATATGCGCATCACGCCGCGATATTGGATTACCGCGACCAAGACGTTGATAATTTCTTTTATACGGCATTGCAAGCCGTATCAAAAGATTTAAATGCGGACGAATTGACGGCTTTAGCGTTAAAAACTGGCGAAATTAATTTAAAATGCATGGAACTGCTGGATAAAGCCAATACTTCCGTATACGGAAATCCCGGGCCGGTAAAAGTGTCAACAACCGTAGAAAAAGGTCCGTTTATCGTTATTTCCGGCCATGATTTGCGCGATCTTTGGCTTTTGCTTGAGCAAACAAAAGAAAAAGGCATAAATATTTATACTCACGGCGAAATGCTTCCTCTTCATGCTTATCCGAAATTTAAAGGGTATGCGCATTTCAAAGGCAATTTTGGAACCGCATGGCAAAATCAGCAAAAAGAATTTGACAATATTCCCGCTCCGGTTTTATTTACCACCAACTGCATAATGCCGGTCAAAGACAGTTATAAAGACAGAGTATTTACAACGTCGGTTGTACGGTATCCGGATATTATCCATATAGACGAAAAAAAAGATTTTGCGGCCGTAATAGAAAAATCGCTTGAGCTCGGAGGCTTCAAAGAAGACAAAAAAACAACCGGCATTAACGGAGGCGAAATATTAATGACCGGATTTGGACATAACGCCGTTTTGTCTGTTGCGGACAAAGTTATTGAGGCAGTTAAAAACGGCGCTTTAAAACATATCTTTTTGGTTGGCGGCTGCGACGGAGCAAAACCCGGCAGAAATTATTATACGGAATTTGTAAAACAAGCGCCTAAAGACACATTGATATTAACTCTTGCCTGCGGCAAATACAGATTTAACGATTTGGATTTAGGCGATATCGGAGGCATTCCCAGAATTCTTGACATGGGGCAGTGCAATGATGCATACGGCGCCATAAAAGTAGCGTCAGAATTATCAAAAGCGTTCAATGTGTCCGTCAACGAACTGCCGTTATCGTTAATTCTTTCGTGGTATGAGCAAAAAGCCGTTGCCATTTTATTAACGCTGCTTCATTTGGGCATACAAAATATTAAGATAGGCCCGAGCCTTCCGGCTTTTATATCGCCAAACATATTAAATGTTTTGGTCGATAAGTTTAAAATTAAACCTATAACCGAACCGGCCGCAGATCTAAAAGAAATATTGGGCTGAAGCACGCTCTAATGAATCTGACAGCGGCAAGGGCGTAAAGCCCTTGCCGCTGTCGTCATAGTACCCGGAAAGAGCGCAATGGCGATAAATGTATGTAAACCGATACATATTTTTGTAATTGTGTCTAAAACTTTGTAATATATATTCCTGCAGGCTTTCTAAAAGTATGGTTTTATAGGCATTATAAAAATATTTAAAAGGAAACATCAGTTGAAATTTAAAGAAAAACTAAAAACCGATAAATTTTTGATAACGGCGGAACTCTTTTCTCCGAAGGGGACGGACGTATCTGGTTTTTTGAACAGAGCGTCGTGCCTTGCGGGCATTGACGCCGTGAATGTTACGGATAATCAGCGCGCGTCAATGCGCGTGGGTTCTTTGGCAATGTGCAAACTTTTGCTTGAAACGGGCATAGAGCCTGTTATGCAGATTGCATGCCGCGATAAAAACCGCATAGCTTTACAGTCTGAACTTTTAAGCGCCAATGTTTTAGGCATAGAAAATGTTCTTATCATAAGCGGAGATCATCCTAATGCCGGAGAATATGCCGGCGCTAAAACCGTATATGATTTAGACACGGTGCAGCTGATAAGAACGGCAAAACTGTTGGAAACGGGGACGGATTTAGCCGGAAAAAAACTTGCCGGCAGCCCTAAATTTTGTCTCGGCGCCGTAGTAAATCCGTCCGCCGAGCCGCATGAACTGCAAATTATTATGCTTGAAAAAAAAATTAAATCCGGAGCGGAATTTTTTCAGACTCAGACAATATTTGACGTAAATCAATATAAAAATTTTTACGAAAAAATAAAGCATTCCGGCGTTAAAATTCTTCCCGGAGTAACGCTTATAAAGTCTCCGAAATTTATGCAGTTTCTCCAAAAACTCCCCGGCGTTAATATTCCGCAAAACATACAGGACAGGATAAACAATGCCGCAGATCCTCTGGCTGAAGGCATGCGGATCTGCGCAGAAACAATCAAAGAACTCCGCTCATTTTCCGACGGCGTGCACATTATGGCGATCGGCATGGAAGAGTATATTCCGGAAATACTTAAAAATTCTTTTTAAGCGAAGAGGTATCGGATAAAGATAAAAATAACGCTGCTTATCTTTATTGCCGGTTGGGGTTTTATGTCAGTCATATTGGCGGTCTGCAGTTTGAAAATAAGAAAAAAAATAGTAAAATCTTATCAGCGGCAATTCAATAATCCCATTTTCCGCTTTTCACATTTAACTTAGCCGTTAAAAAGGGAGATGTTAGCGAAGAATAAATTGCAGAGATAAGAGAGAATAAAAAATAGATAATAGATAATAGATACAGCAACGGCTTGACTGCAGGCAATGAATAATAAAATCTGTTTTCTCTTTTCTCTATTATCTATTCTCTGCCGTTAAAAGGAGATGTTATAATAAAAAGAGTGGAGTTTGGAGGGTGGAGTTAACTCAAAAAGATGCAGGGACGCGGGGATACAGGGTAACGGCGATGACGGCGGAAGAAGGGACGCAGGGATGCGGAGATGCAGGGTAACGGAAAAGACACAAAGAGTGTGGAATTAAAGACGGATGTTTTTTTCTGTTGTTACTCTGCCTCTCCGCATCCCCGCATCTCTGCATCGCTAGAAGCTCCTCCCACCCTCTCATCTTCCAAAAAGGAGAAAGAAATGAAAAAGTATGTTGCAGAATTGTTGGGCGCAATGTTTTTGGTTGTGATGGGCTGCGGAAGCGCTGTGTTTGCGGGCGGACAGGTGGGTTTTCTTGGAATTTCTTTTGCGTTCGGTCTTACTGTTTTGGCTTTGGCTTATGCTATAGGCCCTGTTTCCGGCTGCCATGTTAATCCGGCGGTTACGATCGGCGTGTTTATTAACGGCGGGATAGAAAAAAAAGCCGCGATGATGTATATAATATTTCAATTCATAGGCGCTGCCGTAGGAGCTTTTATCATTTATATGATGGCTTCTAACTTTTTTACGGCCGCAGTAACGTCCGTCGGGCAAAACGGTTACGGCGCCGCGTCTCCTCTGGGATATTCCATGGGAGTAGGTTTTATAGCTGAAGTTGTGTTTACCGCATTGTTTATAATGGTTATTTTAGGCGCGACAAGCCCGAAAGCTAACGGAAAATTTGCCGGCATAGCAATCGGTCTTACGCTTGTTTTAATACATATTGTTTGTATTCCCATAACCGGAACGTCGGTAAATCCGGCAAGAAGTTTCGGCCCCGCCCTGTTTGCCGGCGCCACAGCCTTAAAACAGCTTTGGCTTTTTATAGTCGCTCCCGTTCTTGGCGCAGTTTTAGGCGCTTACCTTTGGAAGATGATAGGCTCCGACGATAAATCCGCATAAGCATAAGAAATCAAATATTGAAAAAGGCCGCGGATTTTCGCCTGCGGCCTTTTTTTGAAGATAAGAAATTACAATGACATGAAGATAAGGAACCGCAAAGACTTTGCTGCTGTATTCTGTCTTTGCATCTTTTTGTTTATCCTCTTACCCTCTTGTCTTCTGCAAAAAACGCAAGTATAATTACTCAATGATATGAAAAAAACAATAGCCGTTATATTGGCGGTTTCATTATTTGCCGCGGATTTGTTTGCCGTAGCAGCGGGTACGACGCTTTTTAATTTTTTGAAAATACCGCTTAACGCTTCGCAGGCCGCAACTGCCGGAATAAACGCTTTCAGCGTTAACACCGTAGGTTCAAATCCTGCGCTGATACCTTTTTTTGACGGAATGTCGCTTTCCGCTTCTTATGCTGCGTATTTTCAGGATACTTCTTTCAGTTCTATAGATATGACGGTTCCATTCAAGGGCGGTTATCACGGGATAAATGTTTCTTACGGCGGCTTTGATTACGGAAAGATGGATTCTTATCTGGAAGATTCTTCAAGCGGTTATGTTAAAAACGGAACATTCGGCGCGAGCGACGCTTTTTTCGGCGCTTCTTACGGCAGAATAATAACGGACGAAATTTATATCGGAGCCGGATTAAAATATGTCTGGCAGACGATTGACGACAGCAAAATGGACGGTATCGTTTTTACGGCTTCGGGTTTGTATATGCCGGACGAAACATGGTATATTTCAGGAGGCATAGACAATGCCGGTTTTGCGGTTGACGGATATAAGATGCCTTCGAGCATTTATCTTTCCATGATAGACGCGCCGGAAATGTTGAATTCAATGTTTATGTACGGTTTTGAATTGAGAATACATTCCGATGAGACGATGTGGATCAAAGGCGCGTGCGAGTTTAATTATGAAAAAATGTTTTTCGCAAGGCTCGGATATAATTTTCCGCTGAATAATTCCAACAGTTCTCTCGGCGATTTGCATGAACGGAATTTATCGTTAGGTTTCGGCGTAGAGTACGGTTTTTTTGTTATAGATTACGCGTGGCTTCCTTACGGAGACCTCGGAAGCACAAATATGATTTCCGTCCGCATAAATTTTTAAGGTGAAAAATGAGAAAAAAATTTAGTTTAATACTTCTTTTTATATTTTTGTTTTCGAACGCGTTTTCGGCGCAGACCGTTCTGCCGCAGATAAGCGAAAGCCTTCTTAAAAAAGCGGCGCAGACAAAAAGCCTTGCGAAAACAACGGCCGCCGACGAAGAAAACATCAGCGTCATGTTTTATCCGCAAAACGGCGATTCAAACAATGTTGACGCTTCTTTTTTTAATTTGCGCGGCATTGAATACATAAGATCCAGAAATTTTATCGGCGCGAAAGTTCCTGCCGATATGGTTTCTTCTCTTGATCAAATCAAAGGCGTTGAGAGAATTGATTTGGGCGTAAAAGTTAAGGCGCTCGGAGCCATTTCGGAAGGGATCAAGGAAGTAAACGCTTCTAAATATTTGTATAACAATGTAGACGGAGCCGGAGTTAAGATAGCCGTTATTGACGTGGGCTTTTCGCGTTACAGATATCTTCAAAACATAGGCGAACTTCCTGCCAATCTTGTAACAAAGGATTTTACCAAACCCGGCGCGCCGGCGATAAATGAGCTTTTCGAAACCATAATACACGGAAGCGCGTGCGCCGAAGTTATTTATGATTTTGTTCCGCAGGCGCAGATATATCTGCTTAAAATCGCCGATGAAATAGGAGTAGCTTCATTGCAGAACGCTCTTGATTACTGCAAAGACGAAGGCATTCAAATAGCAAGCGTTTCATTAGGGTTTGCCGTAGGTTTTTGGCCGGATGGAACAGGAATTTACGCCCAGCTTGCCACAGAGGCGTATAATAACGGCATTCTTCCGGTATTTGCCGCGGGAAATGAAGCGGAATATTCATGGTTTGGAAAGTTTAACGGAAACTCAAGCAATTGGATGGTTTTTCCGAGCGGAAACGATTATCTGGAACTTAATATATACGGCCGCGGCGACGTGTGTATGATGTGGGACGACTTTACCGACAGAGATAAAAAATATACTATGTATATGTACGACGCTTCGTCTGGATCATTGATAGATACTTCGTCATGGGCGCCGGGAAATACGCCGAGCGTGTATGTGCGCAACGGCTATTCTGCGTCAAGAAGAGTGAGAATAAAAATATTGAAAGAAAATACTTTTGAGAATGTAGATATAAGATTGTGTTTCGACGGCTACTATGCAAACAGCGGACAGATGATATCCGAGTCCAGCATTTGTTCTCCCGGAGATTCCAGAGAAGCTCTTACGGTAGGGGCTGTTAATGTCGCAAACTATAGTAACGGCCCGATAGACAGTTACAGTTCGCGCGGGCCTGTAAGAAAACCTTCGTCTTCAACTACTTCTTTGACCCAGATGCGCAAACCGGATATGGTCGCTCCGTCATATGTGTCAACCACAGTTTACGGTACGCGCCGTTTTAACGGCACATCGGCCGCGACTCCCCATGTTGCCGGAGCGGCGGCATTGCTTCTTTCTTGGGAATTGTCTCAAGGCAAAACCATGAGCGTAAACCGGCTGAAAAATGAAATGCTTGCCAACTATATGAGAATAGCTTCTTCACCCGATAATACTTACGGAATAGGAAAACTTTATCTGGGCGCCAGCGATCTGTCGGAAATTATCGTCGAAGATATTGTTTGTTATCCTAATCCCGTAAGCATAAGCAAAAAAGGAAGTATAAAAATTACGAATCTTCCTTATGATACGTCATTGGTAAATGTTAATGTGTACACCGTTGCCGGAGAGTTTGTAAAATCTTTTTCATCTTCTGATTTGAAAATGCATAAAGGAAGAGTGACAATAGAATGGGACTTAAAAAATCAAAGCGGTTCCCAAGTTGCGCCCGGGGTTTATTTTTGTGTGATAAAAACGCCGGAAACGGGCAAAAAGGTTAAGAAAATAGCCATCCAAAAATAATGACGAATAAAGAAAACCAATAAAAAACCCGCTTTTTAAAGCGGGTTTTTTATTGGTTTTGCCGTTATTTATTAAGCGTCTTTACTCGAATTTAAATCCCGCGTAAATTGAGATCGTCGAGTATTTTTCGTCATAAGTTTTTCTTGCCGATCCGGAACCTACGGTATAGCTGTAATTGCTTACGGCGTATATCGCTTCAAGCACAAGATAACTTATGCTTACGCCGATGCCTATTCCGCAATAAAGTCCTCCGGAAGACGATTTTGCATTCATGTCATCGTTCATAAAAGCGCTGTATCCGAGCCTGCCTGTAAGAAAACCGTAATTATTGTTAAGCCCTTCAAGAGGAGTGCGCACTTTTACCCCTACAAACATCGGAACAAAACTTATGCAGCCGTCAACGCCGCTCTCTTTAAACTCTCTGGGAAAATCATAAGACGCGCCGGCGCCGGCGGCAAATATGTTCCCGAAATATTTGAAATATTCAAATCCCGCGCTTATGCCTATGTTTGTGTCATAATTGCTGCCGTCAAGCGAAGCCGTTGTCTGAGGCTGTACGCCTGCTTTAATGATAAATTCCTGATCGTCATTTGCTTTTGCAAAAACCGCCGCCGACATAAAAACCGTAAGTAAAACCGCCGCTAATAATTTTTTCATGTTTTTCTCCCAATGCTTATTCAATACAAATTTATTATTTTATTATATAATATATAAAATTAAAAAACAAAAGGCAAAAAATGATTTCATTTATATATTCCGCGGCGATAAACGGCATTGACGCAAACATAGTTGAAGTTGAAACATATATGTCGTCGGGCATGCCGGTTTTTTCCATAGTAGGCCTTCCGGACGCCGCCGTGAAAGAGTCGCGCGACAGAGTTGTCGCTGCATTAAAAAATTCCGGCTTCGATTTTCCGTCAAAAAAAATTACGGTCAATCTTGCTCCCGCCGACATAAAAAAGGAAGGCGGAGCGTTTGACCTGCCCATAGCTTTGGGAATACTTGCCTCAAACAAAAAAATAAAAAAAGAATCGCTTAATAAATTTTGCGCCGCCGGCGAACTTGCGCTAGACGGTAAAATAAGAAGAGTTAAGGGCATTTTGCCTATTTCTCTCAGCCTTAAAAAACATAAAATGGACGGTTTTATCGTACCTTTTGACAATAGAGAAGAGGCTGCGGTTTCGGGCGGTGTAAAAGTGTATCCGTTTAAAACGCTGCTGGAAGCCGTCAAATTTTTGAACGGTGAAATAAAAATCGAATCTTTTAAATATAATGCCGCGGACAATCCGGAAGAAGATTTTTTTAACGATTATGATTTTGCCGACATAAAAGGACAGTTCGGCGCGAAAAGAGCCGCCGAAGTCGCCGCCGCGGGAAGCCATAATATGATAATGTCGGGCCCTCCCGGTTCGGGAAAAACCATGATCGCAAAAAGAATATCCGGTATTTTGCCCGTGATGTCTTTTGACGAATCCGTAGAAACTACAAAAATCTGGTCTGCTTCCGGACAGGCGTTTTCCGGCGGGCTTATTAAGCGGCGTCCTTTCCGCAGCCCTCATCATACCGTTTCTTCCGTTGCTTTAGCCGGCGGCGGAGCTTATCCGAAGCCCGGAGAAGTAAGTCTTGCGCATAACGGCGTTTTATTTTTAGACGAATTCGCGGAATTCAGGAGAGACGCTCTGGAAGTTTTAAGACAGCCTCTTGAAGACAAATGCGTGACGGTTTCCCGCGCGAAAAACAGCATAAACTTTCCGGCTTCTTTTATGCTTGTCGCGGCAATGAACCCGTGTCCGTGCGGAAATCTCGGGCATAAAGAAAAACAGTGCGTATGCAATCCTAACCAGATACGAAAATATAAAAATAAAATTTCAGGTCCTCTTATGGACAGAATAGACATACATGTCGAGGTGCCGGCATTAAAAGTTTCGGAACTTACCGAAATGTCATTTACCGGAGAAAGTTCCGCGGATATCAAAAAGCGAGTTATAAAAGCCGGAAATTTGCAGTCTGAAAGATTTAAAAATTCTAAAATTTACGCTAATTCGCAAATGAGCGTAAAAGATATTAAAAAATATTGCGCATTGGATAACGGCACGAAATCCATCCTAAAAAACGCCATTGAAAAACTCGGTTTGTCCGCAAGGGCTTATGACAGGATTTTAAAAGTAGCAAGAACGATCGCGGATTTGGACAGCAGCGAAAATATAAAAACCGCGCATATCGCTGAAGCGATACAGTACAGGTTTTTTGACAGACAATAGAGGCAGAGAAAAGAGAATAGATACGGAGAGAACGCGAACGTCAAAATGAAGATACGGCAAAGACAGACGGAGCAGAATAAATTTTTGTTTTATCTCTTATCTATTAACTATTCTCTGTTTTTAAAAGGATAAACATGAAAAAATACCTAAAAGAGTTTGAAAAGCTTGTGGATATTATGGCGAAGCTGCGCGCGAAAAACGGCGGATGTCTTTGGGATAAAGAGCAGACGCACGAATCGCTCGTTAAATATCTGTTTGAAGAGTCTCGGGAATTAAAAAAAGCCGTGCACAAAAAAGATGCAAAAAATCTTGAAGAAGAGCTTGGAGATATTCTGCTTCAGGTTGTTTTTCACGCGCAGATCGGCAAGGAAAACAAACAATTTGATATTGCCGGCATAATCAAAACATTAAACAAGAAACTTATCCGCCGTCACCCGCACGTTTTTGGCGATTATAAAGTTAAAACGACAAAAGATATTGAAATTATGTGGAAAAAAATTAAAGCCAAAGAAATAAAATAGCCGTCAAGGCGTTGACCGCTTGGGGGATGAATTTATGAGAAAACTTTTTATTTTATTTTTGTTTGCGTTATCTTTAGCGGGATGTTCGCAAAAAGAGAGTGCGTCGATTTTTGATGCCGCGCAGAAGGGGGATTTAGAATCGGTCCGGAAATTTATTTCTTCCGGAATTAACATTGACATACAAAACTCAGACGGCGAAACGGCCGCGCATATTGCCGCAAGGAACGGCAATTTAGACGTGTTGCAATATCTTTTGGAAAATAACGCCAACATTTATATGCGCGGCAAAAACGATGAAACGCTCCTTGATATTGCAAAAAACGGCGGCATACCTGAAGAAATAACCGACTGTATTTTGTCGTATAACGCAGAATACGACGAAGGAGAATATGACGATCCTATTTATAATGCCGTCAAAGAAGAAAATATAGGCATATTGACGGATTACATAAACGCTTTATCTCCCGAAGAACAGGAAAACTCGGAAATCGACGATTCCGCTAACAGAAGAACGTCGGTTCTTTACCATGCTATGGATCTGCAAAAAATTAATATTTTTGAACATTTTCTAAAAGATACGGATATCAACGATTCCGCAGATCCGCAAGGAAATACGCTGCTGCACGCGGCAGCCGGAAGAGGACATTTGGGTATTGTCCAATATTTAGTATCAAGAGGCGCAAATATTAATGCCGAAAACCGGCTGGGGATTACTCCGGTAATCACGGCTCTTGAAAATGATTTTCCCGAGATTATAAAATTTTTGAAATCGAAAGGCGCAAATTTAAATATATCCGTAAAAGAAAAAGATGGCAGTTACTCAAAAGAACCCGTCATATTTAAATATTACTATCAGCGCGACAATGATTATGCGCTTTTAAAACGTTTCATTGAAGCTGGCGCGGATATAAATATTAAAGGTTATGGAGGTGAAACAGTTCTCTTTTCAGCAGCCGGAGGATACGGCAGCAATATAGAACTTGCATCGTATTTAATAGAAAATAATGCCGACGTAAACGCAAAAAACGATGACGGGCAAACTCCTCTTTTCGGCGCGGCGGCGGGATTTTATGATATGGCAAAATTGCTGATAGATAAAGGCGCGGGCATAAATGCGGAGGATAAAAATCTGAGGACTCCGCTTTTTGAAGCTCTAAATTATAATAATAACGAAGTTGCGCAATATTTACTGGCAAAAGGCGCAGAAATTAATCATAAAGACATCCGCGGAGATACTCCGCTGCATATAGCCGCGGGCAATGATAGCGTTGAAACGGTCAAATTGCTGGTTGAAAAGGGAGCAAAGGTCAATGCAAAAAACAATGCCGGACACGAGCCTGTATATAATGCAAGTCTTCTTTCTGCAGAAGGGAAGGCGATAATAGAGTATCTTGAATCCAAAGGCGCAGATCCCGAATCATCAGGCATGGGCGGCACATTCAAGCTTGATTTCAGTATGTAAAATTCGTAGCACTGCCAGCCCAGACCTTAGTCGTTGTCGTTCAGCCATTGTAAGTCGTTAATCCTCCTTCATGGAAGGGGAAATGCAATTTTGGAATAATAACCGCAAATTTTTTGATTTAGGAGAAAAATATGGTTTATGCCGGTGTTTGGAAAAGGTTTTTTGCTAATATAGTCGATAGTATTTTTGTGGGAGTATTAGGGTTGTTTGCAATCATTCCTATTTTTTTAGTCTATAAAACAAAATCAATCATATTTTGGATAATAGTGCTGCTTGTTTTTATATGTACAACGGCAGGATATTTTCTTTATTTTGTAATATTTGAAAGTTCAAAATTGCAGGCAACTCCCGGAAAGCTGATTTTAAATGTTAAAGTAGTTAATTCTCAAGGCCAGAGAATATCTTTTTTTCAGGCGCTTGGCAGGAATTTTATAAAGCTTTTTCTGACGCCGTTTTTATCTGTAGTTAACGCAATATTGGTATTTAATAAAACAAGACAAAATTTGTACGATTTTGCGGCAAAGACTTTTGTAATATCTTCCTTAGAAGAACCTGCGGACAAGTCTTATGCCCCCGGAAAAGCGACAAAAATTGCAGTGGCGATTATTGTCGCTGTTATGCTGTTTTTACAGTTTGGATCTATGAGCAATATCAGCATACTTGATAAGATAGGAATTAATAGTTTTAAGGATGTAACTGTAGGAGATACAAAACTGTCAATAGAGATTCCCAGATTTTGGACTGCTAAAGAATTATCGGGGGATAAATTACCTTATGATTGGAAAAAGTATGTACGGCGCTCCGAGACAGATGATGTTAAAATATACTCTTACGGACTCGGCGGTATGGCTGAAGCTGCACGGATAACGTATAGAAAGCAAATGTCTCTTGATGATATATGGAATTCTCTCACAATTGACGCGCCGGGGTTAATACTCACTGCAGTTTTTTACATAGATGATAAAGAGGCAGTGGAAAAAAGTGAGTTTACCGTTTCCGGAAAACCGGCTTTAAAGATAATAAGTATAACTCAAGTTGCCGATACATTGTCCTATTTGGATGACAAGCCTAACCTTAAAGCAATGAAGCTTATGAATTATAAGAATAAAGGGATTTCAGAATATATCCAAGTGTTTTTTATAATTCAAGATTATCCGGAAACAGCATTTGTTATGAAATTTACAGCAACAAACCAAGAAAAAGAAATGATTGAAAGAATAATAAATTCGGCTAAAATAGAAGATTAAAAGATTTATATGTCATGGTCAAAGGGCGTTGGGTCGCGGGGACGATGGAATTGAACCGAAAATGAACAAAGCGGACATAGCAGTTGACCGGAAGTTTGTGACGGAAGAAAATAGTTTTTGGTCAGTTGCGATGTCTCTAAAGAACAATTTGGGTCAACTCCTCCGTCCCCATGACCCACTTGCAATCCAAAAACTTATTAAAATAGTAAAGTTTTTGGATTGCTCTCCAAAGTCTTGCATACAGCAAATTTTTAATATATAATTAAAAAAAAGGGGGAGGCTGTATGATAGAAAGACCTGAATATATAAAGAAACTATTGCCTTTTAAAGATAAGAAACTAATCAAGATAATAACCGGTGTCCGTCGCTGCGGTAAATCAACTATGTTTGAGTTATATCGGGAAGAGTTGAAGCGGCAAGGCGTCAGAGTTAAATAAATTCAAAGCATAAACCTTGAAGATTTAGATAATGAACCCCTGAAAGATTACCATAAACTTTATAAAACAATAACGAAAAAGCTTGTTCCCGATAAGAAAAATTATGTGTTTCTAGATGAGATACAAGTTGTTGAGGAATTCGGACAAGTTGTAAACAGCCTTTATCTTAAAGGCAATGTAGACGTGTATTTAACGGGTTCTAATTCAAAAGTTCAGTCAAAAGATATCGCCGGCAAAGTAGAACGCGAGTATGTTACTATCCCAATGTTTCCGTTATCATTTAAAGAATATCTGAGCGCTTGGGAAAAACCGATAAGTCAAGGCGGATACGATGATTTATATGATAATTATTTAACATACAGTTCTTTCCCAAATGCCTTGAGTTTTAGAAACGCACCCGCTTACGACAGCTGGGACAAAGCAGCTCTACGCAAATACTTAAATGATTTGTATGAAAAGATTGTTTTAAAGGATATTATTGAAAACAAAAAAATATCCGACGTCAGCAGGCTGGAATCAGTTATCAAATTTATGGCAGATAACATAAGCAAAGAAACGTCTATAAACAATATAGCAAACGCTATGACTTCAAGCGGCCGCAAGATAGATAATAAAACCGTTGAAAGTTATATTGAGGCTTTCTGCGACAGTTTTGTTCTTTATAAAGCAAACCGATACGATGTTAAAGGGAAGGAATTTCTAAAGACTCAAAACAAGTATTATCTGGTTGATTTGGGATTACGTTATCTTCTGCTGGGCGACAAAAAAACCGACAGCGGAAAAATGTTAGAAAACGTCGTCTATTTAGAGCTTTTGCGCAGGGGCTATAATGTCCATATCGGAAAAGTTGGCAGCAAAGAAGTTGATTTTGTCGCAGAAGGCGCAAACGGTACGGAATATTATCAGGTATCGGAAACAATACGCAGCAAGGATACTTTTGCGCGGGAAGTTGCATCTTTAGACGCAATTGGCGACCATAATCCAAAGTTTATCTTGACCCGTGATTACGAGACCGCTTCACATAACGGAATAAAAATACAAAATGTCTTAAAGTGGCTTGCCGGACAAGAATAAGAATTTCGAGACTTGCAAAACTGTTTCCTATAAGCTCTCCAAGCCCTCTAAACTTCTGGTCTTCTGTGGTAAATTGCCCCGCCACTCTTGTTCGTTGCGATCAAATTAAAAATAAAAATTAAATAACAATTTGGGTCAACTCCTCCGTCCCCCCACGGCAAACTTGTGTTTTAGTTTTTGTAATTTAAATTATCAATCTTAACTCTGTAGTTAAAGAAATGTGGTCGAAAAAATTTGACAAGCGACGGTTATATTTTGTACAAATTCACTTATAATATCAAAACAAGATTACGAAAAAGAGGGAAAATGTTACAGACCAGAGGGACTTCGTCCCCAGACCAGGGAGCTTTGCTCCCAGACCAGAGGGAACTTTGTTCCCCAGACCAGACCAGACCAGACCAGACCAGACCAGACCAGACCAGACCA
>JGI24702J35022_10000651_pt1 | contig 21098 bp, 18 predicted proteins | sample TergutTh196P4_FD_35022 | JGI IMG/M metagenome (IMG submission 35022)
GGGTGCGGGAGCGGGTGCGGGAGCGGGTGCGGGAGCGGGTGCGGGAGCGGGTGCGGGAATAGAAGCTGAGGCGGAATAAAAGCGCGCCAAACACAGGGATGCGGTTATTCCGATTAAGCTTGTGGATTTTTCCGGCCCTGCGGCGATATCGGCCGCGATATGCGGCATAATACCGTGAGCGTTTTCTACAGCGTATCCTTTTTCTGTTATTGTGAAGCTGACAATTTGTAATGATGGGTCTGTAAAAATTTCCTGTAGGCGCTCGCGATGTTCAGAGGCTTTGAGGCATTCTGTTACGCTCGCGATAACAGCAGAATCGTATCCCCCCGCTTTCATTGTTACCGCAATGCAGAGGTTGTCATAAGGCGTAAAGGACGCATCGATTATTTCCTCGTCAAACGCTTCACAAACCACAATTCCGACATCCGCCTGCCCCGTGTCTAAAAGCATCTGCTGCGCGGCGGCGGGAAACGCCCTGAATATATTTCCGGCGCCCATGTGCAGCCACGCCGGACTTTGGCGCGTCGTTTCACGGACTGCTTCAATATCAAACATTGGGAATTTAAACCCGGCGCCCTCCCATGCCGTCCGGTTCCTTATGCTTTCGAGGTTTAGTTTCATTAGCGGTCACTCCTATTTATTTATTGGTTTTTGGATTAATCCCAAGTTTGTTAATCTGATTAATCCCATGCTTGTCAATCTAGTTAATCCCATGCTTGTCAATCTAGTTAATCCCATGCTTGTCAATCTAGTTAATCCCATGCTTGTCAATCTAGTTAATCCCAAGCTTGTCAATTTGATTAATCCCAAGCTTGTCAAGATGAAGCTTGATATGCGCACGCAATGATTCGCGGTATGCTTTGTCGTTTTCGAGCAGTAATTCGTATATTTGTTCCCGAAATGATTTGCCGCGCTCAGTGTCTTGCCCCTTTTGCAGGACTGCTCCATAGCAAATATGCAACACCTGCCGGGCGTCCGGATTGTTCAATAAGCCGGGAAGCTCAGCGTCTGTCAGTGTTTGCGTCGGCGGGATATTCGCGATATCCTCTGTAGTAACGTAATATTTTTTTGCCTCTGCCAAATTGTTAATGGCAAAATCAAGTATAAGCCTGAAGAGTCTCGCGTCCTCCCGTGAAATGACTCGAAGGGCTTCAAGCCAGTTAGTACCAGCGGTTTTTAAATGGAACACGCCTTTGGAATACTTGCCAATCATCGGAAAAACGGAGAATTTGTCGCTACCCGAGTGAACGCTGATTTTGTAGCCAAAATGCCGCGCGATGTCGGCATGAACGATGAATCCCTTTTCAAAGGCTTCCAAATCGCCCAAATAGTCGATACCTTTCTGGAATTCCCCGGCAAAACGCGGCGCCAGGCTTGTGAGTACCACTCCCTGCCGGTAAAGCTCGTTTGCCACGAAATAATGTGATCCAGGCAGTGTCTCGGCGGGCGTTTCATCAACAGAAAGCTCAAAATCCACGCTTCTCTCACAAGCGGCAACGCATTCCCTGTATACCCGTTCCGCAAACTCGATCGCTCCGCCATAGATAAGGGAATCACGTTCTAGCGCATCCTTCGTGATAGCAACCTCCATCCCGCCATCGAGAATTATGGGCTTGCTCAGGTATTCAACCTCCCACTGCTCTCGCTTCTCGGCTGGGAGCTCGTTGTAGAGGAAATTTATTGCATTTTCATCAAGGGTTGAAATATTGTTTTGAATATGCTCCGAGCAGTCAAGGGTAATCATGGAAAACCCTTGTTCAAGCGCCATTTTTACTTCATCAATTGTCTTTAGATGATCGCCGTCTGCTCCGAAACCCGCTGTATAGCCCTCCTGAAAAACCGCCCATGTCGCGCTGTCCAGCACATCGCCGAAATTGCGACCGGTGAGTGTTAGCTCTCTAATTGATTGCTGTGCAAGGACAGGGAATATGTCATAATTTCGAATCAGATCAATATGGCCGGGTGAAGCGAGTCCAAGCCTGTCACCCAGGCCCAATGTGATCGCCCGGCCTTTGTGGCTGACAGGCGCCGTAAACGGGAATACCTCACGGATGATATTTGCGTTTTCATGACTCAACGGACAAATTTTAGCTTTACCACATTTGGCTTCTTTATCATTATTGGCCTCTTTGCCACTCTTTGCTGCTTTGTTGCTGCAAGCATAAGACTCTTCACCGTTGAGCCTGCTATAAACACTGCTCTCAGAGGTATTCTCCGTCACTATGAGCCTTTTTGTACCGTCTACGTAATCAATCCAAAACACAGAACCGTCCAATTCCCTGCGAGAGTTAGGGAACGCGCTTTCAACTGTACGAGAGTTTGGGCGTGCCTCCTCAGCCGAAGGAGAGTTTTGAGACACTTCCTCATTCTCACGGGAGTTAGGGAACACATCCTCAGCCGAACTAGAGTTTTGAGACACATCATCTGTCTCATGAGAGTTAGGGAACGCTTCCTCATCCGAAGGAGAGTTTTGAGACGCTTCTTCAGTCCCACGGGAGTTAGGGAACGCGTCCTCATTCTCACGGGAGTTAGGGAACGAGTCCTCAGCCGTCCAGAGTCCGAGAGCAGGGTTACTGATATAATAGACGCTCTCCCCGTCCGGGAGTTTGTTATAGCCGTCTTTAAGTGTTTTGGGGTCGTATCGTTGTGTGATTTTCTCAACAGGCGTGTAATCGAATCCGGCCGATTCGACTTCTTCTCGGCTTAATCCACCCGCCGCATATGTTATTGTGAACCGTCCTTCGGAAGAACCATGAATCAGATGCGCCGCCACAGAAAGGTTTTCCCTTAAGTCAACGTTATTCTCACATTGACTTAGAACATAATCCCTTCCTTTATAGCCGTATTTTCGTATAAGGATATCGTTTAAAGCGTCTTCTCCAAATTTGCGTACTCCCGGAGCTATTATGACAAGCTCGCCTTTGTCGGCGATAGCCTTGCGCGTGCGGTATATGGCTTTGTTTCCAAGCCACGCGCTCTTATACTCGGCGGGATCAAGATACGCCACGATCTTTCGGGGCCTCTCGCTCAAGAGTGTAAGATTCTTATTTCGACTCATTTCAACGGCGCTTTCATAGACACGACGTTCACGCCCGATATACAAGCCATGCAAGACAACTCCGCCGCTCAGCGCGGGCGTAAAGCCTCCAGGCGTCGTATTCGCCGGCTTGTCAGGGTTTGACGTGGTTGTTAAAACGTATACAAGCGGGATATCCGCGATAAAATGCTCCTCAGCATAATCAAGCGCCATACGTACCGGCGATTTGTCTATACCCATGACGCGCTCAATACCATATAGCGCTCCGAGCATATGCGTGGCGTTTATCATCGCGTCCCCGCCACAGCCTACAAATATGTTTTTACTGTAGTTTGCCATGCCAGCCACTTCATGGGGGACTACCTGGCCTATTGAGATAATCAGGTCATATGACTTATCGATCAGTCGCCTGTTAATCTTGACTTCAATCGGCGCGTTCATAAGCCCCTCTGAAACTTCATTCACAAATGCCGCCGGTATCTCTCCGATTTTAACGACGTCTTTGCGCCAATCATGAACGATGACCGCGCTGATTGGTATTTCGCCAAGAAAGAACGCCTCCACTTCGCGCTCCGTCATTGGGTCGTGTGTTCCGAGGGCGGGCATCACATCTACATGGCAAAGGCTTTTTAGCGCCCTGTAGAAAAATGCTGTTATCTCTCCTGCGCCCGAGTGCATGCGGGTGAAATCCGGAGGGATGAGCAGGACATTCTTTATTTGGCGCCCGTCTTCGCCCTTCCCGGAGGTAGAGTAGATATGTTGACTGCCACACCATAGCTTAAGAGAATGGTTTAGTTCCGCCTCAAACTCTCCCCTGCTCAAACCCCAATCGTCCTGTGTCTCAATCATGTAAGTTTTCACAGTTTCCATTCCATTATTCCTTTCATAGCATTATTCAGAACTGAATAGAATTAAATAACATCTATTAGCATTTATTGGCATTGAGTATTACTAAATAACATTAACTACAGTTTGATTGCGTTAATCGGAATTTATGGTCGAGTCTCTAATGATTAATCTGGGTTCCAGTGTGACACAAATATTCCTGCGGTATTCATCTTCTAGTCTTCCTGCCAGGATCTCAGCAGCCATATTACCCATTTCGTAAGTGCTTTGATCTATTGTTGTAAGGCGTGGGTAAACCATTGCAGAGAAAGAAGTATTGTCAAACCCTATTACTGATACATCCTGTGGAATTCTTACGCCGTTCTTCTGAAGTCCTTGCATAACGCCAAACGCTGTGATGTCGTTGCCACAGAACAGAGCCTCGGGAAGACTATTCCTGTCTATCATTGCCTGTACGCTTAATAAACCGTTATTAAACGCGTGGTTTTCTACAATATTATTTAGCGACGGACGCTCCTCCTTTGATATGTATATGTATTTTTCATCAATAACAACGCCTTTGCTTTCGAGAGCGGTAACATACCCAGCGTACACTTCCCTACGGCTGTGCTTTGTCAACGGAGAGCAGATAAACCCAATGCTTTTGCAACCTCTGCTTATAAGGTATTGCGTAGCTTCAATTCCGCCACCCCGATAATTAAAGGAAATCTTGTTGCAGTCTATGCTTGGCGCCTGCTCGATTACCACCACGATGACGCCTTGTTTTTCCAAATCCCTCAAGTGTTCACAGTCGTCACCAACCGGGGAGATGATGACGCCGGAAATTCTATTTTTCAGGATTCCTTTGATAAAGTTTTTCTCAAGTTCAAGACTGCCGTCTGTGTTCATTAGAACCGTGGACATACCGGAGATTCTCAATGAGTATTCAAGCCCCATGATAAGAGAATTGTAGAATGGGTTTATCAGATTAGGGATAATGACGGCAACTGCGCCTCTGTTATTTTTACCGGCCCCTTTGCCCGCATAATACCCAAGGTCGCTGGCAGATGCTAGTACCTTATCCTTTGTACCGGCGGAAACCGGATAATCTGACCCGCTTAAAACCCGGGAAGCTGTGGTAGCCGAGACTCCTGCATGCTTTGCTACACTATAGACAGTAGTAGAATTCTTTCTATAATTCATAAACGTATGCATTCCTTAAATAACATAATATATACATTATTGCATAATATATACAAAGCCGTAATAGTAGATGCAAAATGACAAAACACATTTATATTGATAATAACACGTTGTAAATAAAGATGCAATAGAGTCTTAATTATTTCTATTGCTTAAATGTGCTTTTTGCCTATCAATTTGTTTATCAATTTGTTTATCAATTTGTTTATCAATTTGCACCTCCATTTGCTCCTCAATTTGCCTATCGATTTGCCTTTCAACTCACCTCAAATCAACCATGGTCAGGCTTCATTTGGCGTAAATGCAAAAACAGCAGCTTAAATCCCGGATCTTTTTAAATTTTCATATAAAATCAGCGCTACAATTATTTCCTACCATTGTATTGACAATTGTTTTATCCGAATTGTATTATTATATGTATAACTAATATAGAAATAATTTCTATAATAAGTTAGAAATTCATTGACATGGAGATGATTTCTTGAAATTATTCGTATTTGAAAATCCAGAGAAATTAGGACTTGCCGCGGCAAAGTCCATTGCTTCGAAACTACGGTCTGCTTTGGATAAAATAGACACAGTAAACTTACTGCTATCGACAGGCGCTTCACAGTTTTCCACACTTGAAGCCCTGATAAAGGAGGATGTGGATTACTCCCGCATAGTTATGTATCATTTAGATGAATATGTCGGAATATCCCCGCAGCATTCCGCCAGTTTCTGTAAATACCTCAAAGAACGGTTTGTCGATAGAGTTCCGCTAAAGGACGCGGTTTACATTAACGGAGAAGGCAACGCGATTGATGTTGTGGCGCGTCTAAACAATGAATTCAAAAAAATTGAGATTGACGTCGGTGTTATCGGTATAGGAGAGAACGGACATATCGCCTTTAACGACCCCCCGGCAGACTTTGGCATACAGGATGCATACCATATTGTGACCCTGGACGACGCCTGCAAACGACAGCAGGTTAGGGAGGGGTGGTTTAGCGCAATACATGAGGTCCCGAATCAAGCGATTTCAATTACCTGCGCACAAATTATGCGCTGCAAAGCCATTGTTTCTCCCGTACCTTATGCCGTAAAAGCGCAGGCAATCAGCAACATGCTTGCTACCATAAAGCCCACAAGCAGCATCCCCTCATCATTACTTTTAAACCATCCTGACGTCGCTTTATTTTTAGACAAAGAATCAGTGTCACTTACAAAGAAAACCGTGCTCGATCGTTTCTATATTCTATGAACCGTTCCATCATGACGTCATAAACTGAGCTGCTGTAGCATTTCCCTGGGTTGTTCGCCAATATCCCTATGATGTAGCTCTTCCATGGATCTACATTGAACACTTTGTCTTTCGACAGGTTCGCGCCAAGATCATCAGGGACAACATCCATATTGTAATACTTGCGTATCGTAGGACGCGACGGCGCCTGTGCAGAACTTCGTTCATAGTATTCAATTATCTCATTGATCGAATACCCCTTCGTTTTCATGTCTATTATTTCTTGTATCATTGGTCTCCTCAGCATCGAAGCCCTCCTTCATATATTTAGATTGTTCCATTATATACAAAGGCGGTCTGTATTTTACCCGATGTTCAGAGATAAACTGCCTTCCGACTCTGAGAAAAAAGCCCCTTCCATGTTGTGAAAAATTCTCCCCCCCTTCTACGAAAAAAACTCCCTTCCATACATCAAAAAAACTGCCTTCTGAACTCCGGTAAATGGTAAAATCATCCTACCATGCACAAATATGAATACATGGACTGCCTTTTGACTTATTTTAAGTCCGGATGTTTCCGAAATATGCATAAATGTGCGACATAAATGTGCATAAATGTCAGAATGAACGAAAACTTGACTGCTAGTATTCAATGGCTTATACTATGAATATTAATTATCAGGGAGAGTGTTATGCAAAGGAAAAGTATTAACAGTATACCCAAATTAGATAGTAATAAACTATATGAAGTATTAAAGTATAAATTGCTAAACCTTGAATATATACCCGGTGAAATGATAAGTGAAAATGAGATAGTAAAAGATTATGAAGTTTCCCGATCAATCATTCGGCCTGCTTTTACCAGGTTAATAATTGATAAATTACTGGAAGTATATCCTCAAAGGGGTTCATTTGTAACTCTTTTAGATATAGAAGAAATTAAAAATTTAGCTTATATACGGACGCTAATAGAATATGACGTATTAAACAATGTTTTAGAAAATTGTGATGAAACACTTCTTGATAACCTAAAAAAAGGATTAAACGCACAAAAACAATTAATATCAAATGATAGTATTAATATAAATGATTTTTTTGAAATTGATACTGGATTTCATGAACTTTACTATGGTTTTGATGGTAAGCTGGATTTATGGCATATGATTGGAGAAGCACAAATATCTTATACGAGATTTCGGATTTTATCCCTATTAGTTTTAAAAAATTATGAAGATCTATATACTGAACACTATAATATATATACTGCTCTAAAAAACAAAGATAAGGATGAACTAAAAGAATCAATTTATAACCATATTAACATCAGACTTGACAGTTTTAGTAAAGACGGTATATTTAAAGAATATTTCAAGTTGTAGATTTTGCGATATTTTACATGCATTTTGAACCACTGGGTTTTAGTTTAGGACATGCATGTAAATTTTAAAAATAATCTATTTGCTCTCTCTTTGCTTAAACAGTATCAATGTCTTAATGTTGCCTGTACTGTCAGCAATAGTTTCCTCAAATGCCTTCTGAATATCACTAAGCGAATATGTTTTTGAAATCATCATATCCGCCCTAATCTTGCCAGCGTTTAACAACTCTACCGCATTGGGGAATTGACGGCAGTTCATACGCGAACCAATAATGCTCAGCTCTTTTTTGGTTATCATGACAGGTGGAATCGCCACAGGTTGGCTGTCAAATCCTATGCATGCAACACGAGCGCGCGGCGCGGCAAATTCAAGCGAGTGCATAAATTGCGGAGTAATGCCTACGGCGTCAATTACTACATCGAATCCTCCGGCCGAGAACTCCTCCGCAACAGTTCTGAGCGATTCGGTCTTACTGTTAACGGTCTGGTCCGCACCCATCTCCTTAGCAATACCAAGCTTTTTATCAACAATATCCACTACCATTACACGCGCCCCTATTGCCTTTGCGGTCTGCAGAATAGAAAGCCCTATCGCGCCGCAGCCTATAATCAATATTGCATCCTTATCACTTGCGTACGTACGTTCCAGTATATTTGAAGCAATGGAGAAGGGCTCAGCTAAAGCTGCTTCTTCATACGATATTGATGAATCAAACGGATACAGCTGCTTTTCGTCCACTACTATATAATCCTGATATCCACCATCCATTTGTACGCCAAAACAACATACGTTTTCACATACATTTGTATAACCTTTCATGCAAGTTGCACAGCTTCCACACGCAAATACCGGATCTAACACAACACGGTCTCCAACCTGTATGCGCTTGACCTGCGCGCCAACCGCCATTACCTCGCCCGATAGTTCGTGTCCCATAACCCGTGGCAGTTGTACATCCGCGCGCCCTTCACGGAAAATATGCAGATCAGTACCGCATACGCCAACCGCCATGACTCGTATCTGCACATCTTGGGGGTTTATTATTTCCGGTATCGGTAATTCAACTACATCTATCCTGTTACGATCGACCAATTTTGCGACTCGCATTTGTGATAACCCTCCTTGTTTATGGTTGCCTTCCGATATATGCAAGAATACCTCCGTCCACATACAACACATGACCATTGACAAAGTCCGAAGCTTCAGAAGCTAGGAATAAGGCTGGCCCTTGCAGATCTTTTGTCGTACCCCAGCGCGCAGCCGGCGTCTTTGCAACGATATACTGATCAAACAGATGCCGGCTTCCATCTGCCTGTTTTTCACGAAGAGGCGCCGTCTGCGGCGTTTCGATATATCCTGGCCCGATGCCGTTGCACTGAATATTATACTCGCCATACTCAGAGCAAATGTTTCTGGTGAGCATTTTTAATCCACCCTTGGCCGCTGAATAAGCAGATACGGTTTCACGACCAAGCTCGCTCATAAGTGAACAAATATTGATGATTTTCCCTTTACCTTTTTTGATCATGCCTGGAATGACCGCCTTAGATACGATAAATGGCGCGGTTAAGTCCACGTCAATAACATGGCGAAACTCTTCAACTGCCATTTCGCACATGGGGATACGCTTGATAATGCCTGCATTATTAACAAGTATATCGATGACTCCGATCTCGACTTCAATCTTGTTGACAAGATCAATTACTTGTTTTTCCTCCGTGACGTCACACACATATCCGTGAGCTCTGACGCCTGCCTCCATATAAGAGGCGAGTCCTTTCTCTACCAAATCTTGATTAATATCGTTAAACGCGATAATAGCACCTGCGTTTGCGTATGCAGTAGCTATTGCGAATCCAATACCATACGATGCACCTGTTATCAGGGCTATCTTTCCTTTTAATGAAAATAAGTCCTCGCTCAACATCACCACTCCTCTTTTGGTTTTATAAAGGCGTTAATTCTTCACAAATATTGCTTTGGCCTTTATTCCATATATTTTTTCAAGCCTTTCTCCTCTAATATAGTAAAAAGCTCATCCCTGAAATCAAGCATTTGTTTCTCGGTATCAGAAACATTCATACGTATTTCCCTCATAGGAACCCCAATCGCATCCGATAATGACTTAAGCCCATAATACATACTTCTGCTGTTATCCGGATTGCCCAAGACGCCAGCTATAAGAAAAGGTAGATGATTATCTTTTTCCGCAGCTTGTCTATATGCTTCCAGTACTTCGCAATCACTGTCAGACAACTCTCCGTCAGTCGAGGCAATAAGAGCATCAACTTCTTCAATACTATTAACAGCACATATACTAAGGTTAATTAACGGCCTGCTGAGAATCCAGCGAATAGAGCGCGTTGGTAGATTGTGGTCTTTTGATCCGCCTAATAGTCTGTTTGCGGCTGGCAAGTCATTGACCCGGCATATCGGTATGCCATATTCAAACCAAATCAGAGGTTTCATTGCAACGAATGAGGCATTGCCCACATAATTTTTAAAGGCCTCCTCAAAAGTACGATTTTTGTAGTTATATGCTGTCATCACTAGCTTTATTTGTGGGAAGGCATCAACGACACGCCGCGCTAAAAAATGATCATGGCAAGAAATTCCAAGTACGTCAAAATCTCCATCTCTTCTGCGATTCTCCAGGTGATCAACAAGTATCGCGCATTGTTCCCCGTCATAATCCTCCTCAATAGCATTTATCATAAAGGAGTTGTAATGGTACCCGCGCAATTTGCATAAACGATCGTTCAGCCATCTGTCTACATATTCACACGGGGTTTCGCCTAAAACTTTAGAACCGCTAAAGGCGCCAAGCACCATACCGTTTATGAAGATACCGTTTTTTATCCCCAAATCATAAAGATTCGACGCTAACATATCAGACTCATTTCGCCATGTTGTATCAAAATAGTTTATACCTCCCTCATATGCACGGCTAATAATCTCACGCCGTAAAGCCATTTCTTCCTTTGTAAGTAAGGCATAGCTATTATCATACACACCTTCTTCAAGCCTTTTATAGTGTCCTCCAAGGCCTACTTTTGAAACCTTGTATTTATCTGCTATTAGACTGTACTTCATATACACAACTCCTTAAAATCAATTTTTTCCTTCAAAGAACCTCTTTGGGTTTTCAATACATATTCGTTCTAATTTGTTTTCATCAATTCCCATCTCGGACAGTTTTCTAAATACTACATTTTTCAAGAATAAAAATCCATCGGGATTGTCTTTGCTGCGATCTTCTTTTGTCCTCATCGGATTATCGAAGAAAGTTGTCGCTGGAAAGATGTCATGAGAGAAAAGCATTCTATCACTAAAACCAGCGTCAATGAGCTTCTTAATAAACTTTATCCTTGTACCAGTAGCTACAAGATAACGACCTTTCAAGGGGATATTAGGCAACCTGTCTATACCTAGCCAGCAGCCTTGATCAACCAGCCAGGCAATATAATCAATATCAGTAGTTTCCAGGCAGTGATCCACCTTTATCCTTTCCAGGTTGACATTTTCCTCTTTCATGATGCGTAGTTGATGGCGGCCTATTTCCCAAAGAGGGTATGAGTGTAACATAATAGGAAATTGCGTTTCATTAGACGCTATAGCAACAGCCCTATGCATGAATTCTATATCAGGGGTTGGTCCTTCCATATCCATTCCGGCTTTGAGGATTCCAGCTTTAATACCTGTATCAGCTATTCCTTTTGTTAAGTCCTTGATAAAACTCTGAGCAAATTGCTCCGGAGTATAATGACCGACGATCCCTGGCAATCGCATTAACCTGCCGGTGCACGCAATTATATTTACTCCAGACTCTTGAGAAAGCCGCGCCAGTGTTTTGACGTCTCTTCCCAAATCATACGTTGTTGCTTCCACAACCGTATTGATGCCATTGTCTTTCATTTCTATTAGGCTGTTTAGCGCGATTTCATAGTATCCTTCGATGTATAATTCAGGATAATTTTCCGGTATTCCCGCTGCAGAATTAACCAAGTGCTCATGCATTAATGTAAATCCCACGTCCTCTATTAAAACATCTCCTAATACTGTCTGAACATACTGCATCAGAAATACTCCTTTTCATCAATATATCATTTTACATAGGAGCGTCTATCCCTTTTGTCAGATACAACAAATATTGTTATGATCAACAATATGCCAAATGCAATATCCTGATGATACGCTACAACTCCAATTAAATTCAATCCGTTTTGAATCATCATTATTATAGCGGAACCCAACAAGGCGGACAGTATTCCACCTTTACCGCCAGTAAGAAAAGTCCCGCCTAAAACAACCATGGCTATTGATTTCATGTTCATTGAGTTGCCAATAATCGGCGTGCTTCCTTTGAAGTTCGCTACAATAACAATTCCCGCCAGTGCGCTTAACAATCCACATAGCACAAATGCTAACGTCTTTATTTTAAAAACATTTACTCCGGCAACACTGGCAGCCGTTTCATTTACACCTACAGCATATACGCCTTTGCCAAATGCCGTTGATTTCTCCACCTGATACAGGGCAACCCATAGCAAAATTGCAAGGATAAAACTTAGCGGCATAACCCAAACATAGGTACTTGCCCAGTTGATGTACATCCAATTTTGTTTTGTAATAACAATGCTTACAGAATTTGAAATAATATAAGCTAATGTTGTCCAAATTCCCATCATCCCCAGTGTAGCTATAAAAGAAGGAATTTTCACTTTAGCTACTAACAGCCCGGTAATGAAACCGCCCGCAACACCCAAACATAAGCCAAATATGAAAGCAAGAGCTCCAAAATTAGGCAGTAATTTTGCTACTAAACATGCAACTACTGAGCATAACGCCCCAGTGGACAAATCAATGGAGCCAATCAATAAAACAAATGTGATCCCCATCCCCATTATAAAATACGGCGTCATATCAGTAATAATATTTACTATATTCTGAAAGCTTAAATAATTCTTTGAAATCACTCTAAAAACAAGGCCTATAATGGCAATTATTATCAATCTTCCTAAAACTGATGCAGGTATTCGCTTTATCAGTTTATTTATCTTTGTTATAACGTTCAATCTCTTATCCTCACATTCTTATAATTACATCATATATTTGACAATTTCCAGCTGTTCAGGTTTTTTGCCAACATCACAGACAAAATATTTTGTAATCACGCCGTCTTTCATGACCAAAATTTCGCTTGAAAGCCCAATACATTCATCAAGTGTGTCTCCCAGTAAAATAATAGCCGTTTTTGGTCTGTTTACAGCATCGCGGATAAACTGATAAATATCTTCTTTTGCTCCAACATCTATGCCCCGAGTGGGATGGTTTAGAATGATAATATTTGCATCGCTGTTTAAAACGCGTGCAAAGACCACTTTTTGCGCATTTCCTCCACTTAAACTGCTGAGTTCAGCCAAACAATTATCTGGTTTAATGTTCAACTCCTTAATCCAATTCTTGCTGATTTTGATCTGACTTGCACGGGAGATTAGTCCATGCCGGGTTGTTTTATTAAGGCTGGACAGTGTTATATTCTCATAGACGTTTAGATTTTTGAGTATGCCATCTTCATTTCTCTCCTTTGGGACACATATGACGCCAGCCTTAATAGCCTGATTTGGAGACATAGGGTTATAGGGCATATTATTGACCCGCATTTCCCCTGACGAGAAAGGTTCAATCCCAATTATAATATCGCAAAGCTCCTCTTTGCCTGAACCTACAACGCCACAAATCCCTAACACTTCATGTTCATGCAGCTTAAATGAAATATCCTTTAGCCGTCCGAACAAACCTATGTTTTTGGCCTCAAATATTACATTTTCACCTGATTTTATTTGCTTGTTCTCCTTGTAATACTCCCCACTGCTTGTTCTGCCAACCATTTTCTCATAGAGAAAGTCCTCTGTAATCTCCTCACGCGAATACATCCCAACTTTATGCCCATCTTTAAATACACATACTTTGTCAGAAATACCAATCACTTCCTGTAAGCGATGTGATACGAAAACAATCGAATGCCCTAATTCTTTTAGTTTTCTCAATTCTTCAAACAATTTATTGATTTCATCACTGTTTAGTACAGTGGTTGGCTCGTCAAAAATAAATAATGCTTTTTTAGTTGAAAGACTCTTTTCCGGGTTTGAAGCAGTTGTGTTAATTACCTTTGCTATATCAACCATCTGTCGTATCGCAAAGTCATAATTATACACTCGACTATTAGGTTTGACTTTCTTTATGCCCATACCGACAAGCATTTTGCTAGTGTCATCATACATTTTTTTATAGTTGATTAATTTGAACCGAGAGTATTGTTTTTCTCTGCCCAAAAATACATTTTGTCCTATAGTCAGATTTGGGATCAGGGACTGCTCCTGATAGACCATTCCGACTCGATTTTGATTTGCTTCCTTTGAGTTTTGAGGTGCATATGTCTCACCATACATTTGCATTTCTCCATTTGTTTGCTTTTGCCCTCCCGCAATAATCTTGAGCAGTGTCGACTTTCCCGCGCCGTTTTCTCCGACAAGGCCGATGATCTCCCCTTCGTATATATCTAAGTCAACCCCTTGCAACGCAACAGTCCCAGGAAATTTCATTTCAATATTTTTGCAGGAAAACATCAATACTTTATTCATCACTATATCTCTCACACCTCCTGATCATCAGGATCATTTGTTGATCAACTTTCTGCTGCGTCTTACGGATAGACTCACCGCGATTAATATAATTAAGCTTTGCATTCCTTGCTGAAGCTCTGGCTGTATTCCACACATAATTAAGCCATTATTAAACACAGTAACAGTTAAGACACCAAAAAGGGTGTTTATCACGCCACCCTTTCCTCCTGATAAGGAAGTACCTCCTACAACAACTGCCGTCAAGGAAGGGAAAAGACTATTGTTAATTGCTATCAGGCTCGTCCCTTTTCCGATATTTGCTGCGGACATAATCCCCGCAATAGAAATCAGAACGCCAGACCAAATATATGTGGTTATTTTAACCCGAGTTACATTAATGCCAGAGGTTATACTTACAGCCTCATTTGCCCCTATTGCATATAAATGTCGACCAAACGCGGTCTTCTCCTGAACGATATAAGCAATGATAAATAACCCTAGTGCAATCCAGGTCATATAATACAGGCTACCGAATTTCTCCAACGCTATTGATCGGAACGACATATCTAATATTGTTGACGCAACATAACTATTGATTGATTTTGCAAAGCCATAAGCAACACTGGAAATACCAAATGTCACCATAAAGGAAGGTATCCTGCCTTTATTTACAATAATACCTGATATGAAACCGCAAGCAGCGCCAAGGCACATAATAATGATTACAGCTAATACACCAAGGTTTAAATCATTTTTATTATTTGCTACCAAAAAGCCCACAGCAGTTCCTGAGAGACACATTAGTCCCTCAATGGAGAGGTCAATGCTACCCGTTAAAACGACAAAAGTTAAACCCAGCGAGAGTACTAAAGGAATTGCCGCCTGGTTTAATATGTTGAAGAAGTTTTTTATACTTACAAAAGATGGGGCAATAATGGAAAAAAAAGCAGTAATACACAACAATACGATCATTGGGGATATATTATACAAAAGATTCCTTCTATTCTCCCGAATAGCCCCTTCTTTAAACTCATCACTGACACTTATATCTTTTATTATTTTCTCCATTCTACCTCCTTTTATAGGAATCCAACATGTATCCCGAACAGAAGGCTTACATGGAGGGCAGTAACGTCTCGCGCCAACTATACTGGCCTTTGCCCTCCATGCTTGCGATGCCAATTTTGCTTACTACGCTTCCTATTTATTTGCGCTATGCCTCTCTGATGCTTACGCTGTGTATGCTGTGCTCTTTTATACTATGCCATTAACATTATTATGATTTCGAGTATAGGTTTTCCTCATCATAACATCCTGTTCCCCATTCAAAGACTGTACTAGCGTCAAAATCTGGATAGGTATCAATATAATTGGCAATGTACCATTCCAGATTTCCTTGTTCCACCAATAAACTCGGTGCAAAAAACGCAGACTGATCCCTGTTTTGCGAAATCTCATCAGGATCAATCTGACCAGTCAGAGCCAAATAGGCTATTGTTACCCCCACACAACCCATATTTATCGGATATATACACTCTGTAGCAACCATATCGCCACTTTTCATTGCTTCGATGGCGCCTGACACTCCATCTATCCCCGTCACTTTTATCTTACCGTTTAGCCCTTCCTTCCGCAACGCTTCTACGACTGCCAACGCGCCTGCATCCATACAAACCCATATACCATCAAGATGTTCAGCGCCATACTGTGACAACCAAGTCTGTGTAAGACTCATCGCTTTCTCAGTATTCCATTCAATTGGCTGTTTGTCTAGTAAAGTCACATTGGGATACTCCGCTAAAGCCCTTTCCAAGCCTATGGTTCGATAAATAGCAGTATTGCCCCACAAATCGCCGAGACACGCCACAACATTGGCTTCTTCACCATTGAATGAATCAAACAAGGCTGTTGCCGTATCGTATGCGGACACTTCATCGTTCATTAATATATGGCTTACATAGTAATGATAATCCCAAGGAGCTGAACCCTCGATCATAGTGCACTGAGAGGTCCAATAGATTTTATTATCCTCACATATTTCAGCAATGGGCTGACAGGCAGCCGTCCCCTGCGGATCAATATAAAGAATCTTATCCCCTTCTCTGGCTGCAAACGCTCTGATATCCTCAATTTGTTGCTGCATATCACCATTGGCCTCCATTGGAACAAACTCAAATTCCGTTTCCGGAAATGATAGCGGGATATATTTCTTTGCACCTTCATATAGATTTGATTCGTACTCGGCTGATAATGATCTGATTGAAATACCAACTAAAACCTTACGGCCTGATTCTGTCCCGGTTGCAGGGGTATCAGACGATTGCCCTGCCGTTTCTGAAGACTGCACAACTACCGCAGTAGTTTGTGTCGTTACCGCGCCATTGTTTTGTGACGCTGTTGTATTTGACGCGCTAGTCTGTCCTGAACATGCCTCCATGCAAATCATAACAATAACCAATATAATGCATACCAAGGTTTCTGTTCTCTTCATATCTATTCCTCCTAAAAGATTATTTTTTCCAATTGTTAAACATAAAAATAGATTTAAAAAACAGGTTTTTGAGCTTCAGTTTTTTCGCCAATTCAATACCCCTTTACTTCCCTTAAGTGTTATTGCCGACACTTATGTCAGTCCTTTGTTCTTTTGCGTTGTTTTCCAACACAAAACGCTTTTTCAACTGCTTGTGATATTCCAGTGTCCACCCCCCTTTTACTGTTTTTTTCACAATCAACCCATATTTCTATTGCAATATGTCCGCCCAGTATGGCGCCATTTTCTGTTATTAGAAACTTCAATTTTATTCCATGCTTGAGGGCGTTTTCATACAGCTCACATATCTGTTGGCTTAATATATCTTATAAAAAGAAGATTCGCTTAAAATGATATTTTCTTTTTCATAAGTTTTTCTACCTTGTCAGCAATAGACGTCGCGCTCATTCCATACTTATTAAGCAGATCATTCTCATCTCCGGACTCAGCATAACAATCCTCAATACCAATTCGCTTCAAAAGGACAGGGTAATTCTCTGACAACACTTCTGCGACCGCTCCGCCTAAACCTCCGATTATTGTATTATCTTCAACCGTAATAATGGCTCTTGTACTTTTTGCCGCTTCTATAACAGCTTCTTCATCTATCGGTTTTACACAAGGCATTTCAATCAATCCCACATCAAAGCCTCTCTGGGCCAGAATATCCTCAGCCTCAATTACTTTAATCGCTGTTATGCCTAAAAATATAATAGTAGCATCTTTACCTTTTTTTATTGGATTGGCTTTTCCGATACTGAATTTGTATCCCTTATCAAACACCTTGGGACATTGAAGTTTTGCAATCCTTAAGTAAGCAGGGCCTTTATACTTCGCAATCTCTTTTGTTATAACTTTTGCAGATTCTGCGTCTGCCGGTACGGCAACAACCATGTTTGCAATTGAGCGTAAAAGAGAAATGTCCTCCAAACCCTGGTGTGTCACGCCCTCATTGCCACCAGACAAGCCAGACATACAGGAAACAACTTTTACATCCAAATTTGGATAAGCACAGAATGTACGAACTTGTTCAAGCATACGCATGGAAGCAAATGGAGCATAAGTTCCAACGAAAGCCTTTCCCCCACACGATGCAATGCCACAGCCCATCAACATTGCATTCTGCTCACAAATACCCACATTATAGCATCGCTTTGGAAAATCCCTTTCTACTTTAAGTAATCCCATAGATTTCATGGTATCGGGACAAATGAAAAATACACTTTCATCTTCCATTGCATAATCGTATGCGGCTTCGCCAAATGCGTTTCTAATAGTAATACCATCATATTCTATCTGCATGCCTTGCCTCCTCAAGCTCCTTGGCCGCTATTTCATATTCTGATTGTGTGAGCTGTTTGGCGTGCCATTCATTGTTATGAGTCATAAAACTAACGCCTTTACCCTTAACTGTATTTGCAATTATAATTGTCGGCCTGCCTTTTGAGTTTCGTGCAATTTCTAACGCGCTATAGATTTCATTCATTTCATGCCCATTTACTATGAGTACATCCCAACCGAACGCTCTCCATTTTTCATCCATGGAATGCATCGGAACAATATCGTCTACAATTCCATTACTTTGATAGTGATTGTAGTCAATAATACAAATAAGATTATCTAATTTTAGCGCCGAAGAAGTTAACGCCGCCTCCCAAATGGCCCCTTCCTGTGATTCTCCATCGCCAATCATCACATAGACTTTAAACGCCCTTTGCTTCGATTTAGCGTAAAGCGCCATGCCAGCCCCAATAGACAGGCCATTTCCAAGAGAGCCGGTTGTCATATCTACGCCAGGAGTCTTATTCATATCTGGATGCCCTTGAAGTATACTATTAATACTTCTAACACTTGGCAATTCTTCCATAGGGAAAAAACCTCTCTTGGCAAGAATCGCATAATAGGCTAAGTACGCATGCCCTTTAGATAGAATAAAACGGTCCCGATTTTCCCACCTTGGATTTTGCGGATCAATATTCAGTATTTTAAAATACAGTACAGTTAATAACTCCGTACATGATAAAGCAGGTGAAGAATGAGTCGCGCTGGTCGCCATGAAATTCGCATAAATGATCTCACTTCTTATTTGGTGAGCTATTGATTCAAGTTCTTGATAGTTCATAAAAATTCCCTCATTGTGTTATTCAATTTCATGGTTGAATAAAATCTTTACGGAATCCTTTGTGCTCATTTCAAATGCCTCTTGATATTGACTCAACGTATATGTATGAGTTACTGTGCTTTCTAAATCAATTTGGTTTTTTGATACTAAAGCATTCAGTTTGTCCCATGAAGACCATATGCTTCTACCATAATGCCCTTTAATTGTCAGGTTTTTCATGTTTATATCATCCATTATATTTATAGACACATTATCATTTGGATGACCTAACAGTATAATACTCGCCCCTGGCCTAGCAATTTTGAATATCTGATCATAAACGCTTGAGGCGCCTGTTGCTTCAATAATTATATCTGCGCCACCATGAGCGCTAAGTGTTTCATTAATAATACTAATTGCTGGTTCTTTCATAGGATTTATCGTGACGTCAGCATACTCTTTAGCAATATTGAGCCGGAATTCATTGATGTCAAGGCCAATTACTGTTCCCGCTCCACAGGCTCTAAATATCTGCATGACCATCAACCCTATGTAGCCACATCCATAAACTACAACTCCATCCCCCGGGTTCATTTGCGAATCTTCAAAAGCGTACATCGCCACACCGCCTGGTTCATACAACGCTCCCTGCTCGAAAGAAACGTTTTCAGGCAGTACATATACTGTGTTCTCCGGAGCAACCTTAAATTCTGCAAATCCCCCATTCCTGTAAATTCCATAATCATTCAAATGAAAGCAAACATGCTTGTTACCAATCCTGCATGCGGCGCACTCCCCGCAATATGGATGCGTCTCAAAAGAAACCCTTTGCCCAATCCTGTTTTCATCTGCTTTAGTACCAACATCGACAATAACTCCTGAGAGCTCATGTCCAATCACCACTGGGAACTCTTTACCAGCTAAGAATTTTTGTCCTGTTTTTGTCCAGTTGAAAAAATGGATATCTGTACCACAAATAGCAGAACGCTTAATTTTGATCAAAACTTCATTGTTTTTTGGCTTAGGCGCTGGGACCTCAATAAGTGATACCCCAATTCCCTTGTTTGTTTTGGCAATAGCTCTCATCGTGTTTTTCAAATTGTACAGCCTCCAAAATTAACTATCTCAAAGAACGTATTGAATACTTTTTTGTTTATTATGAATATAGAATACTATCTTGTGTTCAAGTTGTCAAGTATACAATTCTATTTTTTTATTTTTTTATTTAGTTTTTCGGATTTTTAGATTTTCAGATTTTTTGAAATGTACCCAGAATTTTATGTTTGTATTAGTAACAAGTTTAGTTACTCACATATTAATAATTTAACAAAATACAAAGCTGTTTGTTCGCGCAAACCGCAATCATATGCGCGACATTGACGTGCATAGGACATTCAGGACTTCGTTCATAGTATTCAATTATCTCATTTATCGAATGCCCATTCGTTTTATGTCTATTATTTCTTGTATCATTGGTCTCCTCAGCATCGTAGACCTCCTTCATATATTCATATATTTGGATTACTCCATTATATACAAAGGCGGTCTGTATTTTACCTGATGTTCAGAGAAAAACTGCCTTCCGACTTTGAGAAATACGTCCCTTCCGTATTGTGAAAAATTCTCCCCGTCCTACGAAAAGAACTCACTTCCATACAACGGAAAAAACTGCCTTCCGAACACCGGTAAAATCATCCTCCCAAGCGCACTTCATGACCTCATGTTGCATAAGCAGCCCTTCCGGGTTATGACACCAGGCGCAACGCAACGGGCAACCCTTCAGAAAAACTGACACGCGTACACCGGGACCATCGTGTATAGTGAATTCCTTTATATCAAAAATAACTCCATGTATCAAATCGTATATTCCTGTCTAGCAATAATATGGTTCTGATATTCGGCATCAAGTTCAATAAAATAAGCGCTCCAGCCCCAAACACGTACAATTAGAGTTCTATACTGTTTATGTCAATGTAAATCCGAGGGCGTGCTAACCGAAATATCTTGAGCAATTCTATTGAAGCCGTCCCATGAGAAACCTTTCCTTTGACTTTTACTGTTTAGCCACGTAATTAGCAACTTACGGCCCAGGAACGCAAATAAAAAACGAGTTGTTTAAACCGGAAGTTGCTAATCGCCGCGCGAATAGCGCGGTGCGAGCGCCTCGCGCTCGTGA
>JGI24702J35022_10000652_pt1 | contig 21075 bp, 11 predicted proteins | sample TergutTh196P4_FD_35022 | JGI IMG/M metagenome (IMG submission 35022)
TCGGGACGGCAAGAGGAGTCCCCCAAAAATTATTATGATTTATTCAGTATTAATACAGACGAGACGACAGTAAAAAAGATATGGGAATTACCCAATCCTGAGGAACATTTTACAAACTCCAATTCGTTGGTTATTAATAAAAATAACAGAAAATTTTATGCATTGGCATATTCCAACAAGCGTTATACATCAGTTATTAGACTTCATGAATACAACCTTGATAAACCCGAATATCGTACAGTCGGCGATTCTATACCTTATTTTTTCAGCGATGTAGAATCGTTTTGCGACCTGTTTCAGAGTTCCGACAGTACCGAATTATATGCCATCACTTCGTCTGTGAGGAATAATTTTTCTGAAATTTCTATCTACTCAATCGCCTTTCCGACATTGAGTACTGAAGAGATCATTCAACATTTGCAATCCCAATCGAATGTATGGGTTTGGTTATGGCTGGTAATACCCGCAGGTTTTATTGTTGTTTTCATTCTTTTTCGGAAAAGAAGATACAGACGAAAGCTTACAGATAGCGCTGAAATTGAACAAATCTTTGACAATAAAGAAAAACCTATTCTATTTAAAAGTCTTTCTTTAGAAAAGAAGCATTCATCCATCCATTTGTTGGGGAATATTCGAATTATGGACAGTAACAGCCTCGATATTACAAAAAATTTTACTCCAACCACTACGCAATTATTTCTGCTGCTTTTGATATCAACTATCAATAACGGACAAGGCGTCACTTCGCAGGAACTAAGGAAATTATTGTGGTTCGACAAGGATGATGAAAGCGCCCGTAACAATCGCAATGTGTATATTAATAAACTTCGGTCTATTTTAAAATCCTTTGAGGAAATCAGGATAATAAATAACGAAGGCTATTGGACGGTACAATCGGAAAAAACGGTTTTCTGTGATTATGAAAGAGTTCTGTTATTAATTCAATCACTGAAAACCGGCAATCAATTCAATAAAAAATTACTGGCGGATTTGGTGGATATAGCTTCGAAAGGAACCCTTTTACCTTATATCCAACAGTCGGAATGGATCGAACCCTACCAATCGGATTATGCCAACCGGTTAATAGAATGTTTGATGGAAAATAGTAAACGCGATGAAGTGAAAGCAGATTTAATTTTACTGCTGAAAATAGCTGAAGCGATTCTGTTGCACGACAATATTGACGAAGACGCCATTAATCTTAAATGCTACGCCTTGTTCCGGTTGGGCCGGAGAAACCAAGCTTTACAGGTATTTAACAAGTTCACTTCCGATTACGAAATCTTACTTGCCGCCAAACATAACCTTACATTTGAAGAAATGATAAAACTAAAATAATTCGGTTTCTTTCTTCCATTGTCCTGTTTTCTTGCATATAATGTGCCGGATATACCACTAAAAACCTTGATTATATTGATGTTACCTATTTTAAAATAAGCCCTGATTAAAGGAACAATTAAAGAAATAATTAAAAAAAATAATTGTCATATCCTCTGGAATTTAAGCGGTTTTTAATTATTTTTTAATAGCCTTCCTTTAACTTTGCTCCTGTTTCTTAAAAAGCCATTTATTGATATGTTTCAGACGAAAAACATCATACTTTCATTGTTCGGTGAATTACTAAAAAGCACAATATCTACAAATAGAATCAGGCTTAGCCCGCTTTTTTTATTGTGTATATTATATTATAAATCATTAAAAACAGAATTGCCTATGGACAGATAAAAAAAGTAGATGGATGTTCAAGAGAATGTCAAAAAAAGTTTTAATTTGTAGTTTAATTTTTAGTATTTTTATACGTTACTTAATAATTTAATAATTTTTTATGCAAACAAATTCACTTATAGTGTGGGAATTTTTTTCCCAAATTTTAAGAAGATGTGGTTACATATTTGTGATCACTATGGTGTTGGCAACGACGAATAAACTGTCGGCTGCCGACCATCTGTCAACGGTAACTTCTGTGCAACAACAACAGATAACGGTTACCGGTACTGTGACCAACAAAGAGGGCGAACCTTTACCTGGCGCGAACGTACTGATTAAAGGAACGACCATAGGCCAGATGACTAATGTAGACGGTAAATTCACTATTACCGCTCCCAGCGAAGACGCTGTGCTTGTGTTCTCATATTTGGGTTTTGCTACGCAGGAAGTGATCGTAGGAAACAATCGCATTCTGAATATCTCTCTTTTCGAGGGTGCTCAACAACTTGAAGAATTAGTAGTAGTAGGATATGGAGTGGTAAAAAAATCCGACCTGACAGGTTCTGTCGGTTCGATAAAATCGGATGAGTTTATCAAACGGCCTATTACACGTTTCGAACAGGCATTGCAGGGTACGACTTCAGGGATGACCGTTACCAGCAACAATGGCCAGCCGGGACAAGGNTTGAGTATTCGTATCAGGGGATCCAGCTCAATTACCGGAGGTAATGATCCGTTATATGTTATTGACGGCCACATTGGCGGCAGCATTGAAGCATTGAACCCGAACGATATCGAATCTGTTGAAATCCTGAAAGATGCATCGGCTACCGCTATTTACGGATCGAGAGGTACAAACGGTGTGATTATGGTAACCACCAAATCCGGCAAGGAAGGAAAAACTCAAATCAATTTCAATACTTGGTTTAGCAAAGCATCAATTGCTAAACATCTTGATCTGATGACCGCTGCCGAATTTGCAGGAACCATCAACAAAAGTTACTCTACCCCCGGTAGTGAACCGTTCAGTACTGCAGATATTGCGGAATTACAAAGAACCGGAGGTACTGATTGGCATAAGGAAATTGAACGCAGCCCATGGATACAGAATTATGATTTAAATATATCCGGAGGAACGGATGCCATCAGGTATCGTATTTCTTTTAATCATCTGGATCAACCCGGATTGATTATGAACACATGGTATAAAAAAAGTAATATGAGGGCAAATTTTGACATTAAAGCAAACAAACGTTTGGATTTTAAATTCAACTTTTCATATATTCAACCAAAGAGCAGGAATAACAATTATTCAGGCGACGTTTACGATCCTTTTGGTCTTGCAAGTATTTTTGACCCTACCTCTCCAATATATAACGACGACGGAACGATCAAAAAGAACTCAGTTTACGGCACCGACGGCTTTAACCCTGTTGGCGTGTTACAGGATTCTAAAAATGACAGAAGCAGTCAAAACTTAGTAGGAAATGGTGTCTTGAACTTTAAAATTACAGATGATTTGGTATTTACTACCAACACTGCTTATTCTACGAATTCTTCTTTCGATCAAAATTGGGACGGACCGAATACCTCACAGGGTTCTTCAAACGGCACAAGAGCGACAATATATTCGAACAAGTCGTATTCTTTTCAGAATAGTAACTATTTGAAATACAACAAAATATTTGGAGATCATCGTATTGATGCTACTTTATTGTATGAACAAAGTAAGTATGAAATCACCTGGCAAAGAGGTACGGCTACCAGGCTTTCTACTCCAATTCTNACCTATTANAACCTGAGATTAGGATCAACTCAGCAAACCGAATCAGGCTATTCTTCGGATGCGATGCAGTCATANATGGCAAGAGTAAACTATTCNTTTAAAAGTCGTTACTTGTTAACAGCAAGCATCAGGCGCGACGGTTCTTCCAAATTAACTGAAAAATACGATAATTTTCCTTCTGTTGCTTTTGCATGGAATATTGGAAATGAATCCTTTATGGAAAGGTTTGAAAATATTTCCGGTTTGAAACTGCGCGCAAGTTACGGTGAAACCGGAAATCAAGCTGTTGGAGCGTATTCAACACTTGCCACAGTATCTACATCCAGTCCTTATTATTTCGATGGTACAACGGCAACCACCACAACTCCGGTAGGATCTCCGGTATCGAANAACCTTAAATGGGAACACGCCAAACAAACCGATATAGGTTTGGATTTGGTTATGTANAATGGACGGTTGACCTTTACAGCCGATTATTATAACAGAAACATCGTAGACTTGTTGTATAACTATCGGGCTCCTTTTTACATGGGTGGCGGCACATATCAGACCAATATGGGTAAGTTGAACAATAAAGGACTTGAATTTAATATCAATGCTATCCCCGTAAAAAACAAAAATTTCTTCTGGAACTCATTATTTATACTCTCGTTCAACCGCAATAAAGTGGTTAATTTAAGAGACCTGTTGGACATACCAAGTTCAGGTATAGGTACTTTCCAGGCTGAAATATCGCGTTTGCAGGTAGGTCAATCCTTAGGACAGTTTTATGGATATAAGTTCTTGGGAACATGGAAAACAGCAGAAGCAGACGAAGCGGCTAAATATGGATTACGTCCGGGAGATGCCAAATATGAAGATTTAAACGGCGATTATGCCTATACTGCAGATGACCGGCAAGTCATTGGCAACGGAACACCCGATTTCGCCTTTGGGTTCAGCAATGATTTTCAATATAAGAACTTTACTTTGAACTTATTGTTTCAGGGGACGGTTGGCAATGAAATTTATTCACAATCAATGGCTGTTGTTTGGGGTGGTCACGGTATGGCAAGGCATGCCACTATCAGAGACGCTTTGAACACATGGACTGCCGAAAAACAAACCGATGTTCCGATTGTTGGTAGTGGCGCCAATTTATTCAACAGTAGCCGTTTTGTTTATGACGGAAGTTTCGTTAAACTGAAAAATATCTCTCTTACCTATAATGTGCCGAAACGATTGGTAAGCAAATGGTTTATCGAAAACCTGGATTTATTTGTAAGTGCGCAGAATTTGTTTACTGTCACAAANTTTCCCGGTTATGATCCGGAAATGAACAACGCTCAGAACTCTATTGGACAAGGTGTTGAAATGGGTGTTATCCCAAATCCAAGAACATATACTATGGGTTTACACATAAGTTTTTAATATCTATTCACCTAAAAATAATCAAATTAAATAAAATAATCATATTAAATAAATAATATTATGAACTCAAAATATGTATTTTTATCCTTAGTGCTGTTATCGGTATTTTTATACAGTTGCCAGGATCTGAAAGAAGATCCGAGATCCGACATGATGAAGGAAAGTTATTTTAACACTCCTGAAGAATTGGAAGGCCTGATTGCATCCATGTACCGCCAATTAGCCCCCGATAATGCCTTTGGATTCACGGGACGGATGATAAGTTGTTTCGGAGCAGACGATATAACCACCCACCCTGCATCTAATAAGCTTGATATGCGTAATTTCGACCGCTTACAGGGCGATGCCGAAAACGCAAGTCTGCGAAACCAGTGGGAAGGCCCTTGGAAAGCAATTTATCAGGCAAATGCTATTATCAGCGTAATTGACAATATAACTTTCCAAAATGAAAGTCAGAAGAATTCAGCGGTAGGGCAAGCCTACTTTATACGGGGTTACTGTTTCTTTTATTTAACACGCGTATTTGGAGAAATCCCGATTGTAACTACCCAAAGCGATGTGGATGACAGACCCGACAGGCAACCTATTAAAGATGTTTACGCACAAGCAATTTCCGATTTACAGCAAGCGGAAAATTTGTTGCCGGCTACCTGGAATGTACCTGGAAAAGCCACAAAATGGGCTGCTAAGGCTGCATTGTCTGAAGTTTACCTGACCATGGCCGGCTGGCCGTTGAATGAAACAAGCAATTATGCCCTATCTGCTCAAAAGTCAAAAGAAGTGATTGATTCCCAGCAATATGATCTTTTAGAGGATTACGCTGATGTTTTCAAAACGAATAACAATAAGGAAGCGGTTTTCTCCATACAATACAATGTTGCAGGCGGGTTACCTATGCGGTTTTATGGTTCTTGCTATATTCCGGGTGAAGAAGAGGATTTGAACGGAAACACCGGTTGGTGCGACCTGTACGCTGAAATTAATTTTTTCAAGAAAGCGCCGAAGTGTAAACGCACAGATGATACTTTCTATACGACTTTGAAATTAAGGAGGAGCGGAACGACCGAATTTGACCTCGTAGATTGGATGGATCCAAGAACAGACCAACAACATCCGTATTTTAAGAAATTCCGTTACGGAGTGGCTGCGCCGGGAACTACCGCAGGAGACGGATGTAACGAAACCGAAACGCAACTTTTGATGATGAATCCAAGTACCAACAAAACTTTCGATCTTTATCGTTATGCAGGAATACTCCTGAATTATGCCGAAAGTTCTGCTATGGCCGGTAGCGGACCGACTGCAGACAGTTATAGCGCTATTAATAAGGTAAGGACCAGAGCCGGATTACAGGATTTGACTTCAGGTCTTTCGCAAACTGCTTTCCGCGATTCGGTCGTTTTTGAAAGGGCTTATGAATTAGCAGGTGAATTCGGATACCGTTGGTATGATATTGTTCGTCTGCAAATGCTTCCTCAAATTATTGCAGAAAGGGAAAGTGGAAAAAATCCGCATAAGGAACAGGACTGGGAAAATCCGTTGAACAATAACTTTACGTCGGGTGCAAATCTCCAGACTCGTTACATTGCACCGATCCCTTTAACGGAGATGGAACGGAATCCGAATTGGACACAAAATTCCGGATATTAATATAAATCTAATCCGTTTGTATAGATTTATATGCCAAACTAAATATTATCAAGGCTGGAAACCTCCAGCCTTGATATATTTGATTTTTTATTCTAAATTGGATACTATCAGAAAAATACTTTGAAAAAAACGCATGGTCGTCATATAACCAACAAGAGTCGGGCATTACTATTTAAGTTTATTGCTGTTTGCTTGCCTTTCCTTGTGATGATTCTATTGGAACTATCGCTAAGGCTTTTCGGATATGGATACAAACTGAATCTCTTTACTGAATATGTACCGAACAAGGATTTTTTGGTGGTTAATCAGCATGCTTCCAAGAGATATTTTATTGATCCGGTATTTGCTCCGACAGGAAACCGGGAATTATTCAAAAAGCAAAAAGCCTCGAATACCCTGCGTTTTTTTGTTCTTGGTGAATCAACCACTGTGGGGTATCCCTATTTTCATAATGGTTCGTTTCATCGTTGGTTGTTGTTCCGTTTGATGCACACTTATCCTGAAAATCATTTTGAAATCGTTAATCTATCCTTGACAGCCGTCAACTCCTATACAGTCTTGGGATTTGCCAAGGAGCTGGCAGACTATGAGCCTGATGCTGTGCTGATCTACACAGGTCAGAATGAATATTACGGCGGACTTGGTGTTGCATCGGCTCAAACCATCGGATATAATCCGGCTATGGTAAACACGCTGTTACGGATACGTGATTTTCGTGTTGTTCAACTGATCCTGAACAGTTTTCTCAAAATAACAAGGTCTACCGGCCGGGAAGAAGGGAACGACGAGATGACCCGTATGGAATTTATGGTTGGAAAACAACAGATACCGTATCAGTCACAACTTTTTGAAAAAGGACTAAATCAATTCCGGTATAATATGGATGCTGCGTTACAGGTATTAAATAAAAATAATATACCCGTATTTTTTAGTAATCTGGTGTGTAATATCAAAGATATACCGCCTTTTATCGGAGAAAACGGCGCCAATGAAGTATATGCTGCCGGGCAATTATTATGGAAAGAAGGGAAATATGANGAAGCCCNGGATAATTTCCTGAAAGCAAAAGAATTGGATGAATTACGATTCAGGGCGCCTGANGAATTAAATGTTATTATAGAAGAGCTATGCCGGAAATATCCTCAAACTTATTTAGTTAATACTTCGGAAGAAATGAAAAAACATGTTCCTCATGAGGTGTTGGGCGATGAATTGTTTACCGACCATGTACATCCCAATCTGAAAGGATACGCACTGATGGCCAACGCTTTTTATCAAGCCATGAAAGAATCCCGTTTTTTGCCGGAAGCAAAAGAAGAAATAACCGAAGACGCCGTATTTCGGGAAATGCCCGTTTCTCCAATTGATTCTATTGCAGGAATATTCAGGATCATGCGTTTGAAGTCGCATTGGCCTTACAACAATAAAGAATTCGATCGCCCGATTCCGGAAAGAACTATTGAGGAGAAGTTGGCTGCACAAATTTTTCGAAAAGAAGAAAATTGGCTTGCGGCGCATAACTCGCTCTATCTGGCATATACAAATGCCGACCAACCGGAAAAAGCCGTGAAGGTGGCCGAAGGTGCAGTACTCGAATATCCAGAAGATCCTGCTTTTTATGATAAGGTTGCTATGGACTTTGGAAAATCAGGACAGATAGAACAGGCCGCCTTTTATCTTCAGAAATCGTTTGATCTGTCAAAATCTTTCGAGAAGGCACATTATCTGTTTGTCTATTTCTTGATGATGGATGTTCCATCACAAGCTCTTCCCATCCTGAATTATGCCATTGAAAATAATACAGGCAATTTGAAATTGGATATTACCAAGTCATTGGTACAGCATGTTATAGAATTAAAACAAAAATTAACGGCAGATGAACGGAATGTCGCTATTCTGAACGAGATAGCTAAAACCTACCTGCAAATGGGTAATACAACCGTCACATTAAAATATGTCGAAAAAGTCTTATCAATTGATCCGCAGAATCCGGAAGCGTTTCAACTAAAAGATCAACTCAAATGAAAACGAAAAAAAATATCACTCTGTTCACAAAGACTACCAAGAAGCAGAATATCGAATTTGGGATGGTAATGATTCTGATTGTTGCAATATTATCATACGGGTTGGAAAATAGAACGCTTCTTGGGGTAGTTATTCTTCTGACATTAATTACTATACTGGCTCCTGTTCTTTTCACGCCTTTTACTGCCCTGTGGTTTTGGTTTTCACATGCAGCGGGCAGAATAATGTCATTTATTTTATTAACGTTGGTTTTTATACTTGTGATAACTCCGGTAGGCTGTATCCGACGCTTATGTGGAAAAGACAACCTGTCTCTGAATCAATTTCGAAAAAGCCGGAAATCCGTTTTTATCAACCGCGATCATATCTATACGAAAGAAGATATGATCCATATGTTTTAATCCGAATAATAAAAATTATATGATGGAATTCATTCGAGAATTATTCAGTTTTCTGAAAACGCGCAAAAAGTATTGGCTGATCCCTTTGATTATCATTTTACTTCTCCTGTCGTTAATCATTGTTTTTGCCGGAGGTTCGGCACTGGCTCCGTTTATTTATACTATTTTTTAACTTATGGAAAAAATCGCTATATTGGGCATTTCAGCTTTCTTCCACGACAGCGCCGCCGCATTGATTGTTGACGGACGAATTGTGGCTGCAGCTCAGGAAGAGCGATTCACCCGAATCAAGCATGACAACAACTTCCCACTGAATGCTATCAAGTATGTATTGGCTGAATCCGGCATACCCTATGAAAGATTGAGTTCCATCGTTTTTTATGATAAACCGTTTNTAAAGTTAGAACGATTATTAGAGACATATCATGCCTTTGCTCCATCCGGATTACGCAGTTTTACGGCAAGTATGCCGGTTTGGCTGAAGGAAAAAATGTTCATGCGGCGACATTTGCGTAAACATTTAGAGGTGTTGGGAACAAGATCTGCTCCTCTTCTCTTTTCGGAACATCATTTGTCGCATGCCGCAAGCGCTTTCTATCCTTCGCCGTTCGAAGATGCCGCAATCCTAACGATTGATGGCGTAGGTGAATGGGCGACTGCTACGATTGGCATCGGCCATAAAGAACAGATACGGATTCTGAAAGAGTTGCATTTNCCTCATTCCGTGGGATTGCTTTATTCGGCATTTACCTATTATTTNGGATTNAAAGTAAACAGTGGCGAGTACAAGTTAATGGGACTTGCACCTTATGGGGATCCGGAAGCTGAGCAGACCGCCTGTTTTAAAGAAAAAATATTGACCGAATTGGTCAATATGCGCGATGATGGCTCCATAATCCTGAATATGAAATATTTTCGCTTTTCAACCGAGCTACAGATGACTGATAACCAACAGTGGGAAAAACTTTTTTGCTTGCCTCGGCGCGAACCGGAATCGGAAATTTCGCAGGATCAAATGAACCTTGCGCTGGCTATTCAGCAGGTTATTGAAACAATCGTGGTGCGAATGGCTCGTACAGCGCAAGAGATAACCGGCAAAGATTATTTGGTAATGGCCGGCGGTGTCGCTTTAAACTGTGTCGCAAACAGTAAAATCGCATCTTCAGGGTATTTCCGTGATCTATGGATACAACCGGCTGCAGGTGATGCTGGAGGTGCGTTGGGTGCGGCCTTGGCAGTTTATTATCTTTATTTCGGGCAAAAAAGATCAATTGGCGCAGAGAACGACTGTATGAACGGCGCCTGCTTAGGCCCTTCCTTTACAGATTCCGACATCCGGAAAACATTGGATGAATACGATGCCGAATACAGTTATTTCGACCAAAAAGATGATTTACTCGACCTGGTTAGCCGTGAAATAAGTAATGGTAAAATTGTCGGTTGGTTCCAAGGTCGGATGGAATATGGCCCCCGCGCTTTAGGTAACAGAAGTATTCTTGCAGATCCCCGTAATCCGGAAATTCAAAAAACGCTTAATTTGAAAATAAAGTTTCGTGAAGGATTTAGACCATTTGCTCCATCGGTACTGGAAGAGGATGTAAATGAGTATTTTTCATTACCGCTTTTGTCTTCTCCCTATATGTTGCTGGTGTCTTCACTTANAGAAAAATGGAGGATGCCTGTAACAAAAGGGAAAGAGGAAGATATTTATCAGCGCTTGTATGATCAACGTTCAATAGTCCCGGCCATCACTCATATTGATTATTCAGCGCGAGTACAGACCGTCGGTAAAAATTCAAATCCTTTATTCAGGGATTTACTTATTCATTTCAAAAAACTTACCGGAATAGGAATGTTGGTAAATACTTCCTTTAATGTCAGGGGAGAACCGATTGTCTGTACGCCCGAAGACGCTTATATTGACTTCATGTCATCGGAGATGGACCTGCTGGTTTTAGGAAATTATCTTCTTCACAGGGAGAAGCAGCCGGTTTTATCAATGGAAAAAAGAAAACAAATTAAAAATTTGGACTGATGAACAAAAAGCATGTATCATACCGTATATTTTCAATTGTTGTCGTTGTCACACTGGCGGTTTACGGAATCTATTTGTGGTTGTGGGTCAATCCGTCCTTGTATCTGATTAAAGAGTACAGGGAATTTTTTACTGATACCGGTTTTCTCAAAGAATTTATTGATTTTCCGGGAGAGCCTGCAATCTATCTCTCGCGATTATTTATTCAATTTTACAATTATCCGTTTGTATCCTCCCTGTTGATCTTTTTGTGTTTAATCACAATCTATTTTCTGATTGTAAAAACGCTTAAAAGAGAAAAAAACGCCTATTTGATTTCTTTTATTCCGATTTTTATTTTGCTGCTTATGCATAATGATTACGGACATTCCATCGGGTTCGACATCCATATATTATTTCTTTGTGTGGCTTTATTCTTTTTTACTGTTTCCATAAAGTATAGCCGGGCGCTTATGTATTTATGCTTTTCGCTTCTTTTGGCAATCATACTATATCTGAATGGTTTTCTTACCGCTCTCACCTTTACGGTTACGGCAATGATCATACTTAGCCTTAAGAAAAAAACAGCCATCTCTTTTTTATGGATGACTATCGTTTCTTTTGCAGTTTTTATCTTGTTTTATGTCTTCTTTTCACTCTCTTTCCGTGATTTGAAACAGGAATTTGACGATATAATCCGCATTTATTCATTTCGTTACTATCCTTTACTTCTCTTTTCTTCCGTGGCGATTCTACCTCTTTTAAATGTATTTGTTCCTACCTGTCACGAATTGAGTATAAAAAAAGCGATTGTCGCAGGCCTTTTTATTCCCGCTGTTTTTTTAATATTGTATTTCACATCCGACAAGGAAGAAAGGCAGAGCCTTCAAGTACAACATTATGCCCGGAATGAAGATTGGGAAATGACGCTAAAGATTGCCCGCAAATGCGAATATCCCGATAAGAACACGGTATATTATACCAATCTGGCGTTATATCACACCGGAAAGATGTGTGATGAACTATTTTCTTATAATCAGAGTTTTGGTTCCGAAGGTCTTCTTTTGGCCGAAATGGGTGCTTATTCTGAAATCGTTCCCAATCAGGAAATATTCTTGCAGCTGGGAGCTTTATCATTATCCATTATCTGGGGAACGGAAGCTACAAATGTATATGGCTTTAATCCTTACGTGTTGCGTCTTCTGACAAAGGCTTATTTAGCAGGAGGATATATCAGGGAAGCAAATAAAATATTGAATCTGTCGGAACGAACCCTTTTCCGGAAGGAATGGGTAAAAAAATACAGGGCAATAGCCAACGATACATCGCTGATAAGGTTGGACGCCGAACTAAATAAATTGTATCATGCAAAAACTCCATTAGCCGTAGTATCCAAACAAAGTCCGTTAACGAATTTATTTCTTTTATCCCGCGATTCAAATCTGAATAAAATGGCTTATGATTATATGCTGGTAGGGACTCTGCTGGATCACCAGATAGAAAACTTTACTTTTTGTATATCCCGTTTGAAAGAATATGGCTACGAAAAAATTCCAAAACTGTATATGGAGGGTTTGGTATATAGCGCTTTATATTCATCGTCCCTTCCTATAGACCTTCGTGAATTTAAGTACGACGAATCAATCTTACTTCGTTTCTACGCATTTCAGTCTGAGTTGATAATGTTGCAACACAAGCCGCTTGAAGCGAAAAAATTATTGAAACCCAAATTTGGTGATACCTACTGGTATTATCTGATCTTCGAAAGTCAGTTGAATGATAGTGAACGGATGAATATTTTTAAGAAAATGGCGTCATAAACAATTTAACAGAATGAAAAGAAATAAATACATATTTATTGCGCTGATTTTGGGGTTTTTTCTGTTTTCAACCTGCTCCCCATCTCCGGTTGTTGACTTTATTCATGAAGAAAGCATTCCGCAACTGTTTCCCGACTATACGCATATTACAATTCCACCCAATCTTTCCCCGACCAACTTTGCTATCCGGGAAAAAGGCGATGAGTTTTTGGTTCGGATTTTTGGTGAAGCCGGCGAAGAAATTGTCATCCGTCAATCCAATTGTAATATCAAGATTCAAGAAAAAAAATGGAAGGACCTGCTTGATAAAAATAAAGGAAAAAAGCTGAACATCAGCGTTGCCGTCAAAAGAGAAAAAGATTGGTATCAATATCAAAACATTGAGAATATGGTCTCTATTGACTCCATTGATTCCTATCTCTTTTATCGCGACATTGTACCGACTAACAGTTTATGGAATAAAATGGCCATGCATCAACGCGACTTGCAAAGTTTCAACGAATACAAATTTTTCGATAATTACCGTATCGAACACAATTGCATGAACTGCCACACTTTCAACCGGAACAATCCCCGTGAATTTCTTTTTCATGTACGTGGCAATCATGGGGGGACAGTCTTTTACAAGAACGGTGCGTTATCCAAAATTGACTTCCCTGTTCCGGAAATTCTTTCGGCAGGCGCCTATTGTAATTGGCATCCGGGCGGGAAGTTAGTTGCTTTTGCTGTGAATAAAATCAAACAGAATTATTATCTGTCGGGATATGGTGACAAGATGAAAGAAGTATTCGATTTAGAATCCGACATCGTCATTTATGACATTGAATCCAATCATGTTTTAACATTTCCGCAGATTGCATCCGATCAACGTGAAAATCTACCGGCCTGGTCTGCCGATGGCCAAACGCTTTACTATGTCACCACTCCCCCATATATCCCCAATATGCCCAATGAGGACATCCTCTATGACTTGATGAGCGTATCCTTTGATATACAGACCAACCGTTTGGGAGAACCCAAAATGATTTTGTCATCAGAGGAGATAGGAGGCAGTATCTCATTTCCGACCCCTTCACCCGATGGGCGGTTCATGCTCTTCTGTGTGGCTGATTTCGGTTATTTTCCTGTAAATAACAAATCGGCGGATATTTATTTGTTGGATTTGGAAACGGGTGAATACCGAAAACCTGACATCAACAGTGATGAAAGTGAAAGTTATGTTTCCTGGTCAAGTAGCGGGCGATGGTTTGTCTTCAGTAGCCGCCAATTAGACGGAATGACAAGTAAACCCTTTCTTTGCCATATCAGCAAGGATGGGGTTATTTCAAAACCGTTTATTCTTCCGCAGAAAAATCCCGATTACTATCTGACCGATCATCGAAACTTCTCTCGTCCGGAGTTGATTAATGGACGGGTAGATATTAATTTCAAAAAATTAAGCAGGATCATTTTTTCGGAGTCTGTGACAGCAACTTCTCTGACCGAATAGTAAATTCATAAAACCTTATCTCATTTCTACACCAACCGACCTTTTTTTAATCAAGCCCTGATTAAAGAAATAATTAAAGAAATAATTAAAGAAATAGTTAAAGAAACGATTAGAAAAACGATTAAAAAAATAATTGTCATACCCAACGGAATTTAAGTGATTTATTAATTATTTCGGTATCGTTTTCTCTTTACTTTGCAGAAAAAATGTTTATTTAATTTAATTTGTCTTAAATCATTTAAATCTAATTTGCCTATGGAGAGAGAAAAGAAAAAAACATGTAAAAATGACATGCAAGAAATGCAAGAGAGATAATGACTAATGTTATATTAACTCAAATTTGGCGCATCGTCAAAATAGAATTAATTTAACACTAACTTTTATTTTTTTTAAGAAATCTTAATAATTTAATACTTTTTTATGCAAACAAAATTAATTTCACTTCGGAAATTTTTTTCCAAAATTAAAAATCCGACAAAATATGTTTACGTGTTTGTGATCATCGTTTTGTTGGCAGGCCGAATACCAATATTAGCGGCCGACATTCAAGCAGAGTTAAGCGCTCAACAACAACAGATAACGGTTACCGGTACTGTGACCGACGAGCAGGGCGATCCATTGCCCGGCGTGAGCGTAATAATCAAAGGGACGAGCTTAGGCATAGTAAGCGATGCTAACGGTAACTTCAGTATTAATGTAACCGGCGAAAATGCCGTACTTTCCTTCTCATATATAGGATATATAACTCAGGAAGTAACATTAAGAGGCCAACGCAGTTTAAATATCGCCATGAAAGAAGATACCCAACTGATTGATGAAGTAGTGGTAGTCGGTTACGGTACTCAGAAAAAAGCTACTTTAACAGGTTCTGTTGTAGCTATCAACAACGAACAGTTGATTGTTACAAAAAACAACAACACGCAGAATATGCTGACCGGTAAACTGCCGGGCTTGCGTGTGATTCAGAAAACCTCCGAACCGGGACAGTTTACCAACCAATTCGATATTCGTGGTTTCGGTTCTCCCTTGTTTGTTGTGGACGGCGTTCCACGCTCAGACTTTCCGCGTATGGACGCCAACGATATCGAAAGCGTCTCCATTTTGAAAGATGCTTCTGCAGCAGTTTACGGCGTACGCGCCGCTAACGGCGTTGTACTTATAACTACCAAGTCCGGAGTTCAGCAAAAAGCATCCATTGAATATACCGGGTATTACGGATTTCAGACTCCTGCCGAAATATTGCAACCTATCAACGCATGGGACAGGGCTTTGTTGTTTAACGAAACTACCATGCGCAGCATTACTTCCCCTACTAAAACNTACGACGCCCAGTATTTCGAAGATTTAAGAAATGGTNTAATGCCTGATACCGATTGGTATGCTGAAGTTATGGGGAAAACGGCGCCGCAACAACAGCACAATATTTCGATACGAGGGGGCGCTAATAATGTAGACTACTATATTAATGTTGGTTACAACGACCAGGGTGGTTTTTATAAGACTAACTCCTCAAATTATAATCGCTACAATTTACGTTCGAACCTCAATGCCACCATTATCGAAGGTCTGAAAGCGTCGGTGAAGCTCAACTATATAACAGACGAGACAAGAAGGCAAAATGCCGCTTCAACGTCAATTTTTGCCTGTTTATGGCGATCAAAACCTACGGATCCGGTATTTGCAAATAATACGGAACCTTACTATTTCCACCCGACCAGCGGCGATATTCCAAATCCTGTAGCCCTGATTCATCCTGAATTAACCGGCGAAGTAAACGACAAGAAACATATCCTGCAATCCAATTTGTCACTGAATTATCAGATACCTTTCATTAAAGGTCTAACGTCAAATTTTATGTTCAGCTACGATAAAACCTACAATGATAATTCTACCTTTAGAAGAATGTATGATGAATATATCTACAATGTAGCTAATGATAGCTACAGTACTTATACCCGAAATAGTCCAACGCGATTAACTCGGTCTTATTCAACAAATTATTCGAAATTGTGGAACTTATCATTGAATTATGATAATACTTTTGCCGCCATTCACCACATTGTCGCTATGTTATTATACGAAGAAGGCTATAGTCAGAGTTATGATTTTAGCGCTATGCGTTATTTCAGCATGCCTATTCCCTACCTGTTTGCAGGCGACACCACTAATCAGGAAGGTTCGGGCAGCGGATTGTCGGAAAATGCTAACAAAGCTTTAATCGGTCGTTTGAATTATGATTTTCGCCAAAAATATTTGTTTGAATTCACTTTCAGGTATGATGGTTCTTCCAGATTTCCAAAGACCAAACAATGGGGTTTCTTTCCAAGTGTTCAATTAGGTTATCGCATTTCTGAAGAATCGTTTATCAAAGATAATTTTTTATTTGTAGATAATTTGAAGTTCAGAGGATCGTGGGGAAAACTCGGTGATGATTCGGCTTCATCGTTCCAATTTATCGAAGGGTTCGACTATCCCAGTAGCGGCAATCGCAACCGCGCCGGTGGTTATGTGTTTGGAGACACTTTTGTTAATGGCTTAGGTTTTCGTAATGCGCCCAACCCAAACATTACATGGTATACGGCAGAAATGAAAAATATTGGAGTAGACATGGATTTGTGGAGCGGATTACTCGGACTTTCATTCGACTTGTTCCAACGCGACCGCGACGGATTGTTGGATACGCCGGCGGTTGTCATACCCGGATCTTTTGGTTCAGGAATATCGAACGCCAACTTGAACGGCGACCGAGCCAAAGGATTTGAACTGGAACTAAGGCATAGACACCGTGTTAACAGGGATCTTTTCTATAGTTTTACAGGATTTGTTTCACTGACAAGAACAATGTATACAAAGAGACTTCAACCGGAACGCACAAATAGTTATGATTACTGGCGTAACAATCAGGTAAATCGTTATTTGGATATATGGTTCGGGTATGGGGCTGCAGGGACTTATCAAAACTGGGACGATATTGCTAACTCCATCTATGCCAATTCGGGAACGCTTCCGGGCGACCCGATTTATTTGGATTGGAACGGCGACGGCGTACTCGACAATAACGATTATCATCCGATCGCTACTACGATCAATCCGGGTTCAAGTCATCAGGATAGAAGGAATTATCCCTTAATGAACTTCGCATTTAGCTTTGAAACACAATTCAAAGGTTTAGATCTTAGCTTGCATTTTCAAGGATCAAGTATGTCGTATGTTTCTTATGGTGAACAATTGCTTGAACCATTGGCTTGGGACGGGAATGCGCTTTCATACTTATTCGATCGCTGGCATCCCGTAGACCCCGACGCACATCCATACAATCCTTCAATAGATTGGATTTCAGGACGTTATCCGTTCGGGAAAACACGCGCCGATCAAAATTCGGAATTTGGCATTCAAAATGGCACTTATCTTCGTCTGAAAAATGCAGAATTAGGATTTACAGTACCTAAGAATATAGTCACGCAAAAATTGAAAGTCAATAAACTTCGCCTTTTCGTGAATTCATACAATCTACTTACGCTTACGAAAGTAATTGGGCTTGATCCTGAAAAACCTACAGAAAACTACGGTTACATGTATCCATTGAATCGTAGCTTTAACTTTGGTGGTACAATTACATTTTAACAATAAAAAAAACGATTTAATATGAAAAGGTTATATTCGATATATTTTTTAATAGCGACGGCATTTCCATTTTGCTGTCTGACATCGTGCGTTGATTTGGACATTACTCCTAAAAACGTTCTAACAGCTGAAGATATCTATAACGAAGGCGGTATCAAAGCATATATGGCTGGCATGTATCGCAGTCTGCCGATGGAAGATTTCCATTATGCCACAAATAACAATAATAACAACGGCTATTTTAATGATTTGTGTATTTGGCAATTAGGAACATCGACGGGTGAAATGTGCAACGAAGACAGCGGATCCGGGCAATATCACCGAGCCGGTTATTGGGCCAATGGTTACAATATTATTCGTCAAGCCAATACCCTGATTAACGACCTGCCTAATTACCCCGAACTGGCAACTTACGCTGCAGAATGGATTGCCGAAGCTAAATTCATCCGGGCGTATACTTATTTTGCATTGGTGAAACGATATGGAGGAATGCCGATTGTTGAGGCTCCCCAAGTCCTGAATCTTGATGATCCATCGGAATTGTGGGTGCCGAGAAGCAGTCATGAAGAAACCTTCAATTTTATTTTGAACGATCTTGATGACGCTATTAATGGCTTGCCTGCAACAAGCGAGGCCTGTCGTGCCAACAAGTACGTTGCTGCCGGACTGAAAAGCCGCGTCGCATTGTATGCTGCTACTACAGCAAAATACGGACATGACAAATTTCCCGATTGGGAAGTGGATGGCGTATTGCTCCAAGGTATTCCTGCCAACAGGGCTGCCGGTTATTTCAAACAAGCTTGGGATGCTGCCATAATGTTGGAAGGACAATATGAACTGCACAATGCCAACGGCGATAAGGTTGCCAATTTTGCCGAAGTATGGGAAAAATGCGACAACAATAAAGAAAGTATCTGGTTACGCAAATGCGAATATTCAAACACAACGCATTCGATAGACGCTCTGTTTTGTCCGGTGCGTCTGACTACAACCTACGGAGGGCGTTACGGCGTTCCGCTCGACTGGGTTGAACTCTTCGACGGACTGCCTCTGAATAATGAAGGTCATTTCAGTGCCTTTGACGCAAATGGTTATTACATTGTATACGACAATTGTCATCAACTGTGGGACGCTACCGAACCTCGTCTGCAGGCTCAGATTTTTGTTCCGGGTATGATTGTAAAAGGCTTCAAAATTGATCTGCGTTCGGGCGTTTTCAGCAAAGATATTGATCCCAATGTAAATAAATTTAAAAAGTTCAGTATTGACGATGGGGCAACTAACTTTAATTATATCAGTCAACAGACCGATTCAAGGTTACCCCAGCAAAATATGTTTAGAACTAATGATAATCCTCCCATCACCGGCAACCCGATTTGGACTCAAACCCAAAACAATCATCAATCAACGACCTATGATGAAGTTGCAGGTATGAGAATTTACATTTCAGGTTTGGATGGACCTAAAATGAAATGGAACGGATTGGGAACTACCATGACCGGAATATTGTTGCGGAAATTTTTAGATATGAATATGCCCCTGGCAAATACACGTTTGTGGGAATCCATGCAATCATGGATTGAAATGCGTTATGCGGAAATACTGTTGAACCGTGCCGAAGCAGCCATCGAACTGGCTCAAAGCGGCGAACCAACCTATAACGGCGTTAATATGCTTCAGGATGCCTACGAGTGCATCAATATGGTACGCAGCAGAGCCGGCGCTAATTTACTGACCGGTCCGAGCGAACTGTCTACCGACCCTGCTTACACGCAATGGACCAAAACCGGACCGAAAGGTCAAGGCGGCTGGGTAGTAGCGCCTAATCGCGGTTTGCAGATTCTGCGGGTTGAACGGTATAAAGAACTCGCCAATGAAGCAAAACTCTATTGGGATTTGATGCGATGGTTCACTTTCGATACCCAATTCGACGGTTTCAACAGAAGAGGCGTATATTCCTTTATGTTCACGAATGATGTTACCCTCGATGATACTTATGCCGGCGTTCCCGAAGGCAAATATATCTACGATGCTAAACAAGCCGAACATTACGGAGAACCTTGGAGATTTGATATAACCCGTTATTATGAAGGGATTCCGTCGGCTGAACTTCAGAATAATCCGTTATTACAGAAGAATAGAAATCAATAATATTCAAAAAAATGAAACGTATGAAATTTTTTAATTTTTATATTTTGTCTGTTTTGTTATGCTTCGTTTTTACAGCTTGCGAATTAGACAACTATGATGCTCCGGATTGCACCATAGAGGGTACAATAATGGATCACCGGAATCAGCCTTTTCAAGTTAATCATGGAGCGGAAATCATCCGCATCCGTGAAATGAGTTGGGCGAAAGATGAAGATACCTATACTGCCAACAGGACATTGAAGGTACAACAGGATGGCACCTATCGCCATACCAAAATATTCAAGGGTACCTACCGGCTGCTACCTTATTCGGGCGCTTTCTTTCCTTACGACGATGTCAATCTGGATGGCGACGATGCAGGCGAACTTGTCGAAATGCGCAGTAATTCGACAACAACCCGGGATTTTACGGTTACCCCCTACTTGACGCTTGAATGGGTAAAAAAACCGACGGTTGATGCCCAAGGTTATCTGAATTGTTCGGTGAAATTTACCCGTAATCAAAAAGCAGGTTACAAGATGCCTGAGCTTAGACGGGGTAGCCTGCAAGTTTCGCGTTCGGTCAACGCCGGCGCTGCGGATGGTAGCCTCTTTACAACACCCACGAATATTTCAAATGCCCAGGAAGGTGAGGAAATTGAATTTAAAACGGTTATCCCATTGAAGTGGACAGGTATTAATTACTGGGTGCGTGTTTCAATAGAAGTTCAGGCGGTTTCCGGCGATCCCGATACCAATTATCCGGGATTACCGGCAAGTAACTACACAACCATTGAGCAAATTTTTGTTCCATAAGTAATCCTGATTTCCTGAAAGTTTAATGCTTTGAGGTTATTTAAAAAACTGTCATCTCGTAATGAAGCGAGGTGACGGTTTTTTTATTAACAAAGTCAGGTGATGCATTTCAAATTGTCGCTTTTATACTGCGCCGTCATTGCGAGCGGAGCGAAGCAATCCATTTCACACTATTTCTGGATTGCTTCGGACTTCGTCCTCGCA
>JGI24702J35022_10000653_pt1 | contig 21057 bp, 16 predicted proteins | sample TergutTh196P4_FD_35022 | JGI IMG/M metagenome (IMG submission 35022)
ATAAAAAACGAGTTGTTAGTTACGGTGGACATGCGCCTCTCCGAGTGAAGCGAGGAGAAAATGGCGCGTCCATAAAATAGTTTTACTTGTCACTAGTATTTATAGCTCGCCAAATTTGCAACACCATGTGGGTTGCGGGCAAAGCCCGCTTTGGCAACTTACGGCCCAGGAACGCAAATAAAAAACGCGTTGTTTAAGCCGGAAGTTGCTAAACACAACGCCGGATGAGGCGGCGTGCGAGCGCCTCGCGCTCGTGAGGCGAGGGGAACCGCGCTTCGCCGAGCCGAGTTGGGTTGCGGGCGATAGCCCGCATTTGATGGCTTAGAATTGCTAAAACGCTCTAAGTTAAGCATACAGAATTTGAGACATGCACTTTATCATAATCATCAAATCAGACCTCGGGCAACTTAACCCGAAGTATGCTGATAATTGATGGTAATTGCTGATAATTGCACCGTAAATTGAACCGTAAATTGAACCGTAAATTGCACTTAATATTTTACTTAACTTGTTGTTGCGTATTCATATTGTTTTTGCTATACTATCATCAAGGAGTTGATGATATGCCAAACATTAAGCCGGTATCGGATTTGAGAAATTATAACGAGGTATTGCAGAGCGTAGATATTGGGCAGCCTGTTTTCCTCACAAAAAACGGGCGCGGGCGGTATGCCGTTTTGGATATGCGCGAATATGAAAAAACGCAGGCGACCATAAAATTGTTAGCCGAATTAACCAAAGGCGAACAGAGCGCGAGAGAAAAAGGCTGGCGAACAGTGGACGAGGTGGAAGCCAGGCTGGGAATTACCTTATGAGCAATATCCGTTACACTCCCGAAGCGGAAGATGACCTTGCCGGGATAAAAGATTGTATTACCAGGGAAATCGGCAATCCTACTGCGTCATTAAATACGGTTGGAAAAATCACAAAACGCATAAGGGGTTTGAAACAGTTCCCTGAGTTGGGCGCGCGGCTATCCTCAATCATTGACGTTGATACGGATTACCGCTTTCTTGTTTGCATGAGCTATATAGTGTTTTGCCGTATTGACGGGAATGATGTATATATTATCCGTGTTTTATATGGACGGCGCGATTATGCTAAAATATTGTTTGGAGAATTGCCGCCAGACGAGGCGGATGATAAAACGGAATAGACGGAACGCACACCATCGTGTTGAGCGTTTTACTTCGGGTCGATTTGCCCGAAGTGACGGGTTTGGGCATAGCTCCAACAAACGTTTTTCCGGTGTGTACGAACACCGGAATTGCTTACTCGGCTATTATCCACAGGCGTAGATAATAGTGGCAAGCAAGCGGGTTATCTATGGTGGGTTGGATTTTCCGCGTTTCTGTGGTTATCCCACGATGGATAGTTTATCAAGTAATATGTTTTGCATATTGGGCATATTGGTAATTTTATTGAGGTTTGGACCTTGACTTATCTGAAAAGAGCAACACTGAAATTTGCATATGAGCGATGAAGAGAGGTAGCCAAAAAGCTGTTACCATTGCGCAAAGCCGTACCGACGCAACGCCTCGGGGTCAGTAGCGGCAATCGTGAGAATCCGCGCTGCTGCGCCGCTCGGCTTTCCACGTCCGTATTCCCATGACTCCACCGTTTTTTTGGAAACACCGATAACGTCGGCAAAAAACCCTTGCGACATATTGAGGCTATTTCGAATATTCCGTTTCTCTTCCGCAGTATAAACCTTCGGCGGCGTCGTTGACACATAGTTAGAACGCAGCTCTATTTTGCCTTGCGCATGGTCGAGCATTTCCTTTAGCCCTTGCATGATCCCCTTTGAAACCTTACTCATGTCCTTGTCCTCCTAAGTCCATCTTCGCTTCTCAATTTTTTTGCGGAACACCTATCGTTCTTCACTTGTTATATTTTCCTTCTCGTTTTTCGGATATGCATAAATAAGGTATATTCGCTCGTAGACAACAAAATCTACATAACGGTGAGGTTCATTCCGCGCATGACAAGCTCCCGCAACCGGTTCGGCGGCGCGGGTATGCTGTCGCTTCCAACCCGGACATAGGCGATGAGGTTACCATCGGCAGAATAGAAGTATGGAGTTTCATTTCCTGCCTTGACTTCAACAATCAGAATATCTTTTCCTTCGTCGGTTTGGTATGCACGAAAATCAACAGTCGGCAAAGGGATGACCCTCTCATTTATCTGCTTGCTTATAATGTCGATGTCGCGCTTAATATCGGCAAATCCGACGACCGATTTATCGTCCGCCATGCCGAATATCAATCCTCCGCCTCGCTCGTTTGCAAAGGCGCTGACAGACTTCAGCCATCTTTTCGGTTTTTTGACTTCGAGCATTACTTTGAAGTCGCAGTCGGTCAGCTCCGCGAGAAGTTTTTGTACGTCAGCCATTCGTAATCCCCCGCCATTTTTTGTTTTCTCCCTAAAGTACATGACCATGTTCTGCCTATCATTGAACTGCAGCATGTCAGCCGCTCTCGATAACGGCACTCAGCATGCAAATACCGTCATGAACGGCTTCGTTGCGGTTCTAAGCGTTGCGGTTCTAAGCGTTGCGGTTCTAGGCGTTGCGGTTTAGGCGTTACGGTTTAGGCGTTTAGGCGTTCAGAATCTTAGCATTACGATTTTTTTAGGTGTTTAAGCGTCCAGATTCCTAACGTTGCGATTTCAGGTGTCTAGAGTTTATCTGAACAATTTGCCGCTAACCGCGGCGCCTACGATCTTTTCAAGCTGCAAATCAGTATCCATCAATATCTTGACCCTTTCCCCGGCCTTTTTTGACATGGTTTCATAAAATTTTTTATCTCGGGAATAGCGAATTATCGTATCCGCCATTTCACTGTACGACCCCACGCAAAAGTCTGACCCGGCGCCAATCGCTACATCGCCGCTTGCCGTTGTCACAGCAGGAAGCCCTTTATACATTGCCTCCGCAACCGACGTACCACCGCCGGTCCTTTTCGGATTGACATAAAGATCGCAAACTTCCATGACCGCCAGCATATCGTCCTGAAAACCAATATACGTGGAATTATCCCTTATCACGGCGTTATCGCGGCAGACCTTTTCATAATTGTTGAAATTCCCGGCAAATACCAGATGAGTGTTATATTCAAACGTTTCTGACAACATGTCTAAGAATTCACGCGTGATCTCATCGCCAAGCCTTGCGCCCACTATAATAAGCAAAAATTTGCGCTGCGGTAAACCAAGCGCTTCTCTGCTCAGCGTCTTTGATTGTGGTTTGAAATTTGATGTAAAAACGCTCTCAATAATATGTTCTTTATCAAAGCCAAATTGTTCAAGATATTTTATGTCGCTTTCGTTCACTTTCCTGCCGATAACTTGGAATTGGCCCTCTGTTGTCACCAGCCCCGACGGGACTGTCGATATGACAATAGTTGGGACAATCTTGCTGCAAACGTCGCTAACAATGCTGTTACCTCCTATAGTCAGTATGAAATAGGGTTTTCTTTGCTTAACCATTTCGACTATTTTTAGTAATCCGTTGACATCCGGCATTTGACAGTCAATTTGATAATATGGTATTGAAATGTCCTGATATTGAACATGTGATTCCGCTTGAAGCTCCTCTATAACATTCCCAAAAATAGCGTTATGAAAGGGAACAGCGCCCAGGGTGGTCAGCACCTCCCTTGTGTTTATCAGTATCACGTCCATGCCTTGGCGCTTAATAAGGCTGTAGCACCTGTCGAGAGCAGTCTTCGTCGGCCCATGTTCCAAAGCTAAATACTGACCGGTCATCACGATTGCAGATTTCTTGTCTCGAAGATGCTTGGGGATAAACGTTAGCGCTCCTTTTACGTTCGCCAGGTATCCTTTAAAAATGTTCCTGTACAAACGTCGCGTAAATACCGACGTATCCCTGCTGCCAACGGAAGCGTTCACAAAACTGATCCTTATGCATTGGTAGTAAATGAAGAATCTCTCTTGGTCAGTCAGCCTGCCGCTGCTTAATGTATTTTGAATGATTTGGTTTAAATACCGGGTTTTATCCTCATGGTTCCCGTTTAAGCAGATCAGCGAAGACAAAACAAAGTTATTGACGTATACGTCATAGGAACCCGACAGTATCTCTAAATACTTTAATGTAGACACCATTTCCAAATCAGTCATTTTGGGTATGGCGCCGGATTGGTCACTTATACATCTGTTGATCGCCGTCGCATTTTTATAGTAATAAGCAATACTAAGGCCAAAATTCTTTATATGCTCGCTCAATTCAAACACTGCCAACTTGTTGAAAAAAAAAGCAAATTCTGTATTCAATACACTCGGGCGCAATGTGATTTTTTCATCATTTAATGGGATTATCAGATCCGGCCCCAATATCGGCTCAAATACATAGAACCTCCCTGATGTGTAAAAGAGTTTTGTCACGCGCGGCTCATCATTCGCGCGGTCGGCGTCAGCGCTTGCGCGGTCGGTGCTTGCGTCAGCATCGGCGTCAACGCCAGCACCAGCTTCAGCATCGGTGTCAGTGTCGGCGCCAGCGCCGGCGCCGGGCTGCTCTGTGTCGAACTGCTCCGTGGCGAGCTGCTTACCATTGCGTTGCTCACCGCCGGGATGTGCGGCTAGCTGCGTGGCGCTGGGTTGCCCCGCGGCGAGCTGCTCCGTGGCGAGCTGCTTACCGCTAGTTTTCTCACCACCGGGATGCGTGGCTAGCTGCGTGGCGCCAGTTTGCTCTGTGGTAAGTTGCTCGGTGCCGGTTTGCTCACCGCTGGTATGCGCAACGCTTGGATGCCCCTCGGTGAGCTGCTCATCAACATGATGCTCACCGCCGTGATGCGTAGCGCCGTGATGCCCCTTGGTGAGTTGCTCGTGGTCAGCTCCAGCACGCCCACTGGTGAACTGCACTCCCCATTTTCCTGTATAGCTGTCGGCTATTGATTTTATGAAGCTAACAACAGGCTTATATTTCCCTATAAATGGTATATCCGAAAACAGAACGTCAACCTCTGAATCACAATATATTGGTTTGTACAAATTCTCCTCATGACTATATTTACCGCAAAGTAATTTTACGGATAATCGATCTGACAAAGTATATTCACTGCCGCTGTTGCTGTTGTTGGTGACATCGTTGCTGGTGACATCGTTGCTGGTGTTGCTGATGTTGCTGATGTTGCTGTCGTTGCTGTTGTTGTCAATGCTGATGTTGCTGGTGATATCACTGTTATTGTTGATGTTGCTAAAATTGCTTAAATATATGAATCCGGAAAATATCCCATGAAATACTCTATAAACTAATTTTAGCAGCTTTGACGCATCGGTTATAAAGTAGTATTTGTTGTCTGTAAGATTACCGCCAAAATAACCCTCGATCATATCCATTATTGTTTGCGGTCGGAAAGGAATTTCCCCTGTCAAATCAAATAGGCACACGTCATAGCCCATCTGGTCAAGAGCCTCGATATAGCTTTTTATCTTGCTTACATTATTTCTATCTTTTTTATCTTTATTACTATTGCTTTCTTGATTATCTTTGTTGTCATTATTATCTTCATTGTCATTGTTGTCTATATTGTCATTGTTGTCGTTAACGCCGTAGCATCCACATGTAAAGCACAAAAATATATTCTTCGTCATATGCAAATCTCCTATATAAATAAATTTGCCATATCGATAAAAGTATCCTTATTACAATATCAAACACGCGGAACGCCTGCTTTATCTTCACGCCAACGTAGCGCCACGTGGCGGCGTAAATAAGCCGGGATAGCTAAGATATTTTGTGTAGCGCTGGATCGCTCCAGCAATTTAGCGCTTGCCGGTGCTGTTGCACCACTTTTATTCGCCTTGTTTCCAACGTTTTCATATGATATATTGTCATAGAAAATGACAAATAGCAAGGCGCTCGATCGGGCGATCTGCAAAAGATACGCGGATACTGAGAAAACTTTTCGCATTTATCTCACATGAGCTACACTTTGACCTTGAGGTGTATTACCCATTTAATACTCTACGCAACGATGACTATACTGGAGTTTGATATGGATGTTGGGGTATTGGCGTCAAGAGGCATGATTAGTGATACCCTTGAGAGAGATGACAAAGTCATGTTGCAGATAATGGACGTTCGCGAGTGTTTTGTTAATTTCAATAGATTTGGCGACACGGATCCTCATACTATTTTTTTATGGACATTCGCCCCCGTAAAAGAAAGGGGATATATTATGAAGGAAACAAATGGGGTTCCGAGAGTTGAATATGTCCGTATGAGCCATGCGAACTATAACGATACAAGAGTTAATACGCAAAGCGGCAGAGCAAGGCTCGGAGTTAATAACAATCTGTACGTCAATCCCAAATCAAAAGGAACTTCAAATAAAAAAACAAAAGATAAAAAAGTCTGACATGCAATATAGCTCAACCTAAAGCTTTTTTTGTGTATCACTTTTTATAAAGCTGTTGGGCAAAACCATGGATGACCACTATAGTTTAGAGTTGGACAGCTTAAACCGTGAGGAAATCGATTTTCCCTCTAACCCTTTTATGCTTAACCCTCTGAATGCAGATATAACTTATATTTTTATTTGAAATAATGAAATTAGTGGTGTAAAGCGCAACTTATAAATTATAAACTCAGACAAAACATTTCGTTACTGTTTGACACAATAAAAACGGTGGTATAAAATAGTGTTACGGGCAAAGGTCTACGCAATCGGCGCGAGTGGCCATCAGCGGCGGGGCAGAAGACGGTGAGCCTGCAAAATCAATAGCCGGAAAGGATTCCGGTACATTTAAACATGGAGGTGGATAATAAATGATTATCAATCACAACATTCCCGCGCTGAATACCTATAACAGGTTGACGGCGAATTATCTGGGGATGTCGAGATCGCTGGAAAAACTGGCGTCCGGCCTGCGCATTAACAAAGCGGCGGACGACGCAGCAGGTCTTGCGATATCCGAGAAAATGAGGTCACAGATCAGAGGCCTCGATCAGGCAGTCAGAAATGCACAGGACGGTATCTCCCTAATTCAAACAGCAGAAGGCGCATTAAGCGAAACCCATAGCATCCTGCAGAGGATGAGGGAATTGGCTGTCCAAGCGGCAAACGACACCTACACATCTGAAGACAGACTCGCAATCCAAGCGGAAATCAGCCAGCTTATTTTGGAAGTTGACCGTATTGCGGCGACATCGCAGTTCAACGGCAAAAACCTCTTGAATGGCGACATGTCCGCGCTCACCTCGACCGATAATATACTGACACAGGTGTTTATGAGAGACGGTCTTAGGGTTGTTGACCAATTCGGGCAGAAAGAGCCTGGCGGCGGCAACTACAAGATCACGATCACAGCCGAGCCAGGAAAAGCAGAGATCCAAAAAACCGATATCATGAGAGTCAAACACGAGGTGTTTGAAGGCGGGAAAAGTATGATTCTGATGTCCGGTATAAACGCCACTTATGGGGATCTTGGCGTAGCCAATGACGGCACGTTAAGGCTAAAGGAAGAAGGTGGCGTGTCGATTACTTTCACTCATACCGCCTCAGAAAACAGCATTACAGCGACCTACGTAGGAGACCCGGATCTCGGCGGAGTGATCAATGTGGTAGTCAACCTGGTTGAGGGAACGACTATCCAGGAGGCATACGAATTCCTAAAAGTAGAGATGCCGCGTGTCACGATTGATGGCCCTGATAATGATCCGGCAAGCGTTGTTGGCCGCAAATTGGGTGACGTCTTGTTCGTGGAAAGGGATATTAATGCGGCGCCAAACACAGGGAGTGCTGAAGACGCAAGCACGGTGACCCCTGCCCTCATCGACGTGGGCTATGGCGCGCGCATAGGCATGATCGCGCAAGAATTCTCACGGCTCAGGGATATTGACAGGTTCTGGGATGCCAGTGGCAACTTTATTCTCCAGAATCCGCAGACCTTAACTCTGACACAGGGCAACGGTTATCAGACAAAAATTACCCTGTTTGACCAAGATTCAATACAGGACGTAACAGATAAGCTGAACAACGCCATCTACTACGGTCTTAATCAGAATCAGTTTGTCAGTCAGGCGCTCTCCAAGAACTTTGTAACTTACGTGTCCAACCCGGCTTCCGGAGCTGAGTTTAAGTCAGTCAAAGGAACGTTTATCATTGCTTCAGCCGTCGCCGGCGAGGATGGGAAGATAGCCTTCTCAGGCCCGAGCGCAGTATTAGACGCATTGAGTCTGATGACGATCCAAAAAGCCAAAGACAACATATTCACCGTCAATGTCACTGACGCTCATACAAACGCTATTATAGCTAACGGAGTGAGGTTCTCCGGCAATGTGCTTGTTGGAGTGATCCATCCTAACGTCGATGTGAAGTTCGATTCAAACGCTAATATCAAAGTTTCGGGCAGCAATGCGTATACAGGCGGCGCCGGTGATTACGACAAGTCGTTTACACTTAATTCCATCTTTGTGACCAGCGGAATAAAATACACAACATTTGTTCATATCGCAGATCGCACGATGGTACTCCATGTTGGAGCGAACCAGAAGCAGGACATCGGCGTTGGTATTGCCAATATGTCGGCGGCGTCCCTCGGAATAGCAAACATCCTTGTTACAGACAATGAACGGGCAAATAGCGCGATCGGCAAACTCGACATCGCTATCAGCCGCGTATCAGCTGAAAGGGCAAAACTCGGCGCCGTGCAGAACAGGTTGGATCATACGATTGCCAACCTGACGACGTCAGCCGAGAATCTGACCGCTGCCGAATCACGCATCAGAGACGTAGACATGGCGAAGGAAATGATGAACTTCACGAAGTATCAGATCCTCGTAAACGCCGCGACTTCGATGCTTGCGCAGGCAAACCTGATGCCGCAGAGCGTGCTTCAGTTGCTGAGGTAAGAACATCCGAAAACTACAAGGAATGTTCTGCTGAAAAGAGTGCTCCACGCTATGGTAAGTATGTGAATGAAGATATTTAGTATTGGTTTTATTAATGTTCTTTTTCAGGCGCAGTTTTACGCAATCCGGCGCTAGTGGCCATCAGCGGCGGGGCGGGAGACGGAGAGCCTTAAAAAATTCAACAACCGGAATGGATTCCGGTACATTTAACATGGAGGTGTATAATATTGATTATTAATCACAACATTCCCGCGCTTAATACATATAACAGGTTGTCGGCAAACTACCTTGGGATGTCGAGATCGCTGGAGAAACTGGCGTCCGGCCTGCGCATTAACAAAGCGGCGGACGACGCGGCAGGCCTGGCGATATCCGAGAAAATGAGGTCACAGATCAGAGGCCTCGATCAAGCAGTCAGAAACGCACAGGACGGTATCTCCCTAATTCAAACGGCAGAAGGCGCATTAAGCGAAACCCATAGCATCCTGCAAAGGATGAGGGAATTGGCTGTCCAGGCGGCAAACGACACCTACACATCTGAAGACAGGCTAGCTATTCAAGCGGAAATCGGCCAGCTCATATTGGAAGTTGACCGTATCGCAGCCACGTCGCAGTTCAACGGCAAAAACCTCTTGAACGGAGACATGTCCGCGCTCACCTCAACCGACAATATCCTGACTCAGGTATTCATGAGAGACGGGCTCAGGGTTGTCGACCAGTTCGGGCAGAAAGAACCCGGCGGCGGCAACTACAAGATCACGATCACAGCAGAACCCGGAAAAGCGGAGATTCAAAAAACAGATATAATGAGGGTCAAACACGAGGTGTTTGAAGGCGGAGACAGGATGCTCCTGATGTCCGGCATCAATATCACTTATGGAGACATGGGGATTACAAACAACGGCTTAGTTAGGATCAACGAAACCGGTGGCGTAACGTTAACTTTTGGCACGGCAGCTACAAACGAAGTCTCAGCAGAGTATAGTGGGGGAGTTATTGCTATAACGATCAATTTGGCGCCGAATACCACTATTCAGGAAGTATATGAGTTTTTGAAAGTCGAGATGCCAAGAGTACAGATAACAGGAACTGAGGATGGAAGAGGCGTCGTCGGGCGCAATTTAGGCGACGTGGTGTTCATAGAAAGGGATATTAACGCTGCGCCAAACACAGGACTTGCTTCAGCTGCAACAAAAGCCGGCGCTGTCGACGTTGGCTATGGCGCCCGCGTTGGAATGATCGCGCAGGAGTTCTCACGGCTACGTGATATTGACAGGTTCTGGGACGCCAGCGGTAACTTCATTCTAGAGAACCCGCAAACATTAACTCTGACACAGGGCAACGGATACAAGACGAACATCACGCTATTTGACCAGGATTCTGTGCAGGACGTAACAGATAAGCTGAACAACGCCATCTACTACGGACTCAACCAGAATCAATTTGTCAGCCAGGCGCTGTCTAAAAACTTTGTCACATACGTGGCCAACCCGGCAACCGGAGCTGAGTTTAAGTCTGTCAAAGGCACGTTTGTCATAGCTTCCGCCGTCGCCGGCGAAGACGGGAAGATTTCCTTCTCGGGCCCGAGCACCGTATTAGACGCATTGAGCCTGATGACGATTCAAAAAGCCAAAGACAATATATTCACCGTCAACGTCACCGACGCCCACACAAACGCTATAATAGCTAACGGTGTGCGGTTCTCCGGCAACGTGCTTGTCGGCGTGATTCATCCTAACGTGGATGTAAAGTTCGATTCAAACGCTAATATCAAAGTCTCAGGCAGTAATGCGTATACACTCGAACCTAATTCTGATTACGATAAGTCGTTTACACTTAATTCCATCTTTGCGACTAGCGGAATAAAATACACAACATTCGTTCATATCGCTGACCGCACGATGGTACTCCATGTCGGAGCAAACCAGAAGCAGGACATCGGCGTAGGTATCGCCAACATGTCAGCCGCGTCCCTCGGGATCGCAAACATCCTTGTCACTGACAACGAGCGGGCAAATAGCGCGATTGGCAAGCTTGACATTGCTATCAGCCGTGTATCGGCCGAAAGGGCAAAACTCGGCGCCGTACAGAATAGGTTGGATCATACGATTGCCAACTTGACAACGTCAGCCGAGAACCTGACCGCAGCCGAATCGCGTATCAGAGACGTAGACATGGCGAAGGAAATGATGAACTTCACGAAGTATCAGATCCTCGTAAACGCCGCAACGTCGATGCTGGCGCAGGCAAACCTGATGCCGCAGAGCGTGCTTCAGTTGCTGAGGTAAGAGAATCTATAGACTGCGCGCGGAATGTTCTTATAAAAGAGAATGCTCCAATGCAATGGAATGTTCTACATACAACGTTCAAAAAGGACTCCGGAAAACCTGGAGTCCTTTTTGCATATTATGTATGAGTGACAAAGAAAGTCATTTTTTCATAATATGATTATAACGGCGTGGTATTTTATAAAATATTATTAATAATGTAATCAAATAACTATGAAATTCTCCCCTCACAACGTTTAATAGCTGTTTGATTTGGCTAAATATACCGATATAATATTTGAAAAGTGTTATGGGTAGGAAGGGGAAGCGATACATGGTCAGTAATTACGCCGACATTCTCAACTGCAATCATTCCGATATTATCATGGACAAGCTACGCGAGATAGAGAAAAACATATTTGATTACAACATAAGCGGCGTCCCGGGAGACGTCGTCAATCTGTTCTCATTTATAATTGAAAATAACGCAACGTGCCACCCAGACGTCAACATGCTTAATTCTCTCAATAAACTTATGGCCGAGTGTTTAGCCGCCATGCAAAGCTGCGACTATCTCCTTCTGGCAGACCTCCTCAGTTATAAGCTGTCACCGATTCTGGGAGGTGAGACGCACTAATGGCCCAGTCTAATAATTCACGCATTAGTTCTCGCATAAATACACGCAATCATTCGTCTAATAATCTGCGTAACCATTCTTCTAGTAATTCGCCTGATAATTTGCGCAATAACCAATCAATCTACGAACAAAACCTACAGTTGTTAAAAGAATATTACCCGGATTTCTATGATCGGGTCGTATCCCCAGATTTTTCAAATCCAGGGCTCGAATTACATCCACATTCCCAGCCGGACAATTGCGTTTTGAAATCCGGAAATATCAACTTAAACCTCCACAGCGCTTATGACGTAGAACGTGAAATGGAAAACCTGTTAGCCCCTCTCGACCATGACGACGAAAATCAACTGATTTTGATATTCGGGCTTGGGTATGGGCACTGCCTTGACTATATAAAGAAAAAACGTATCAAATATAAGCGTGTTGTCGTATTTGAGCCATATAACGATATATTGCAGGACACGTTGAAAAAGCGAAGGCTCCATGAACTGTTGGGGCGCAGGGACGTCTATGTCCACCTGTTTAAAATCCCAAACGAAATGTCGTCGCTCCTGATCCAGGAGGCTATGAGCTCAAGGAATGTAAAGATAATATTTCACATATCATACAGAACGATATATAAGGATCTGTACGACAACGTGCTCCGGACGTTCATCAGCGAAAAAACCAGTATCAATACGAGTATTGCGACATTTGAGCATTTTATCGGCGAGTGGACAAATAATCAGTTTAAGTCTATAAAGAGGCTGGATCACAGCGCGGCGGCGCTCTACGGCAAATTTAAAGGCGTACCCGGGATAGTCGCGTCTGCCGGCCCCTCACTCGAAAAACACTTCGACAAGCTGCGGGGGATTTATGACAAAGCCGTAATTGTCTCTCCGGGTACTTCATCCAGGATATTCAACTCCCAAAAAATCGGCTCGCATATATCGATGTCGATTGACTCGCAGATATATCAGGCCAATATATATAACGGTTTTAACTTAGATTCCGTACTTGTGGGGTCGTACAGGTTAAACCCACAGGTGTGCGAGCGTTTCCCCAACAGGGTGTTTCGCGTAATCCTGAACACAGAGTTTATTGCCCGGTACTATAACGAATGGGCAAACCGGGACGTCGGCGCGGTTGACGACCACGCGTCCGTCGCTTCATCGGCAATCGACCTGCTTTTCAACATGGGCTGTAACCCCATCATTTTGCTCGGCCAAGACCTTTGCTACTACGACAACAGGCTCTATGCCGGCGCCGCAAAAAACACATTATCGGGTCAGTATTTGAACATGGTTGAAGACGTAGACATACATGGCGCCAAAGTCTTTACATATTCCGGCTTTAAAGCAATGCAGCACGATATGGAGAACATCAACATCCATTACAGGCCATATGTAAAGATTTATAACGCAACAGAGAGCGGCTTAAACATTCACGGTATTGAAAATGTTACTTTCGACTATATCTTGGAGAAATTCATAAGAAACAACCCATTCAATGTTCCGGAAGTCTTTAAATCAGTTTTTGATGATATTGATGAATCAGGCAACAACGCTATTGCTCACAAAGACAATACCACCAATTGGAATAGAGATAGCGTAAGCGTGAGCAAGCGCAGCATGGAAAGCGATAGCGCCGGCAACAATGCTATTGCTCACAAAGACAATGCCAACCAGAATAACAAGAGCGTTTCAGAGTTTCTAAAGCATGTCCTTGAGGAATGCGGCAAGGCGGAAGATATTATTAGGGAAAAGGAAGCCGAATTTTCAAAATTTGAAAAACTGAAAGCGCGGGGCGTCGCCAGGAGCAGGCTAAACAGTGAAATGTCCTATATTTCCAGTTATAACAAACATCTTGAGGATATAAAATTTTATAAAGACGTCTTACAGAGGAGCACTCAGCAGCAGTTGACATATCACAGGGCGGCTGCAAGTTATATATCAGACAGCGGCGAGGATTATGACGGGGTCGAGGTATTTGAGAAAAGACTTGACGGCGCGATACTCGACTATATAAATAAAATCAAGATCATAATCGCTATGGAAATGGTCGGGGAAGAGGCCATGAAAGACATTGAAAGGAAAGCGCATGAAGGAATTCTTTTGGAATAAGAAAGTCCTTTTATTGGGCGGTACCGGCACTGTCGGCGAGTGCATACTTCAAAAACTGTTGAGCCTTGACGTTAAGACAGTCAGGGTTTTCAGCAGGGACGAGCATAAACAGTTTGCGATGCAGAACCGTTACCAGGACAGGCGGCTGCGGTTCTTGCTTGGCGACGTCAGGGATCCCGACAGAGTACTAAAGGCTGCCGAAGACATCGACGTGATTTTCAACCTTGCCGCACTTAAGCATGTCCCGGCATGTGAATACAACCCCTATGAGGCTGTCAAGACTAATGTGATGGGAACCCAAAACGTCATAAACGCGGCGGTATCTCAAAAGGTCGGCCACGTTATACTGACCAGCTCAGATAAGGCAGTGAGTCCGACGAATGCAATGGGCGCGACAAAATTGCTCGCCGAACGGCTGATATCGTCGGCCTACTACAGCCAGGGAGCTCATAAAACAGCGTTTTGCGCCGTCAGGTTCGGTAACGTAATGGGTTCGCGCGGTTCAGTAATACCATTATTCAAGGAGCAAATCATTAACAGCGGTAAAGTGACCATTACCGACCCCTCTATGACCAGGTTTATGATGACGTGCGACGAAGCCGCCGCTTTAACTATGCAGGCGGCAACGATGGCAAAATACGGCGAAATATTCGTTTTGAAAATGCCCACCCTTCGAGTAGGGGATTTAGCAGAGGTCGTAATCGATCTGACGAGCGAAAAATTCAACCTGGACAGGAGTAAGGTGTTCACAGAGGTTATCGGTTTAAGGCCCGGTGAAAAAATGTATGAGGAACTGATGACGGAGGAGGAGTCGGAAGTCGCCTTTGACCTTGCTAAAATGTATATGATACCGCCTCAGAACTTCTATAACAGATACGTAGAGGCGGATCCGCAAATCAAGAACGCGCCCAAAGGGGAATACCGCTCCAAAGACTCCACTCTTTTGACAAAAGGTGAAATTGAGCGTCTTCTCAGATCGTACAAATTGGTCGAATGCCCGGCTCTCCTGAAAAAGTAGATAATAAATGCAGGATTGGAGAAACAAAATGCCATACGAAAAAATATCGTTTCAGCCCCACAAAGACGTCGAATTAAACCGTGAGCGAAGCCCGATAGAATTACTCTTAACAATTCCGGACAATGGGATCAATGAGGATACCGGCCTAATTTTTTTAGTCAACGAATTTGGTACAACCCCCGATAAACCGGAGTATATAGAGAGTATTCACCCAGCTCTCGCAAAAGAGCATAACTGCGCTGTAGCAAGCGTATCGTACTTCGGCATACTCAGAAATGATAAAATGGATATCACTGATGCTTTTTTGCACAATCTGAACCGCATATACAATTTGAAACTCACAAGAGAAGTCTTTAAATCCGCCGACAACTATTTTGACGCCTTCAGAATAGTTGCGCAAATTGTTGCGGAAAGAGGAGTGACGAGCGTTGACCTAAGGTGCCAGCCGATCATGGTAACAGGTCGCGGCGAATACCAGAGTTGGGGCTTCCTGCCCGCCATCGATTGTCTCACCGCCATTGGGCAAGTTCTCAAAAAATACCCGTTGAACACTCGAAGGCTTTATGCAGCGGGCCAATTCTACGGCGGCTACGTTGCCTCCCTTATGGGTAAATACGCGCCTCACACCTTTACCACAATCATTGACAAAAGTGGATATTCAAAGAGTGAAACCCGGCATATATTATGTGGTGAGACGCTGGAAGAGGACCTAACAGTGAGCTTTGGCATGAAAGGAAAGAACTATGATTTCACGTTGGCTGTGTGCGCCAACAACCCGTGGACTATCCTTGACGAGACGTCGCCAAACTATTTCTCAGATTCTCACAGGGAGATTCGCAGCCTTCTCATTGATAAGCATTTTGTTGACTCCGGAACAAAATTCATTCTATATGCCGCAAAAAACGATGACAGCTACATAAAGCATATGGAGACGCGGGTCGATATCATGAAAAAGTATTATGACATAAACTATGAGAAGGTCGCCACATACGAAAATACCCCGCTCGAAAAACTCACATCGGTCATAAACCATGCGCATGACAACAACCGGGAGTACTTTTCAAAGGAATTGCCCGCAACAGACTTTTCACTCGGCTCAACTCATGTGTTTGACTGCGCCGGCAAGAAATACATATTCCGATACGGCGAAGATTACTCATTGCGTATATCAATTGAATAGGTACTCTCCGCTATGGCTGGAGTGTCGAAAGAGAACGCAGAGTATCACATTTGTGTTAGATTTGCAAAATGCGTTCTCACAAGAGTTGTATAACGGTAAATGGATAACACATTATTCGAGATAGATGAATACATCGTTCGAGATAGACGAATACGTTATTCGAGATAGATGAATACATATTTCAAGAAAACATAAAAGAAGGAAAGAGCCGCAGCTATGAATATTCTGCACATATCCACATACTTACAGGGCGGCGCCGGGAGGGTTATCTGTGACTTGGCAAGTGCCCAAAAACGTAGTGGAAACAATGTTTCAGTAGCCATAAACGACCAGGAATACCCAGGGTACGTCAACTATCCTGAATACGTGGAAAATCTGACTGCACTTGGTATTGACATCGTTAAAAGTGACGGTTTATTCAAACGCGACGTCTACCAGAATATAAACGCGGCCCAAACTATCCACAAGTTATTGGCGGACAAGAGTATTGATCTGATCCATTCCCACGCGGCTGTACCTTCTCTTGCTGCCCTCCTTGGAAGAAACAATATCAACCGATATATCCCTGTAATCCAGACAATGCACGGCTGGGGGCTTAATAAGAACCAAGATCATGAAAAGATGGACATCGTGGTCTTAAACCTAGTTGACAAGGTAGTCGCCGTGTCCAAAAGCGATAAGGATTTGTTAATCGGGAAAGGAGTCAGCAATCAAATAGAGATCATATATAATGGGATTAAAGATAACACAGGGAATATGGAGCATAAAGCGGGGAATGCGATAAATATGGGGTATAACTCGACGAATGTAGAGCTTAGTGTGGCGAATGTTGGGAATATCCAGGGGAATATAGGTTGTGGCGCAGAGAATGTAGGACTTAACGTGAGAAATACTGGGTACGAAAATGAAAAAGCCGACGATTCACACGAAGTCCAGAGGCTGAAAAAGCTCCTAGAGCAAGAAAATGAAAGGATTTTGATTGGGTGTATCGGATCAATCTGCAAAAGGAAGAACCAGGAGTTGATATTAAAGAGACTGCCACTAGTGCAGGATGTTGCTCAGTTCGTATTTATTGGGGAAGATGATGAAAACATTATTGCCAACTCAGTGCATAAAAACGATGTGTGTCACCTTGGATATGTATCGGACGCAAACAAGTATATATCTTCTTTTGACTACTTAATACTTCCTTCAAGGAGCGAAGGGCTCAGTTTAGTTATTTTGGAAAGCCTAATGAGTTCCACCCCGGTTATTGTCAGTGATTTGCCATCATTTAAAGAGTGTATTACGGACGGGCAACATGGTTTTATTTTTAAGGATAACGATGAAGACAGCATTGTTTCGGCTATAAAAAAAGCCGTTGACATCAAGCAGGGCAACGAATCGTTATATTGCGATATGAAAAAATGGTGCCGGCTTGAATATGAAAACAGATTTACATTTAATGAAATGATGAAAAAATATAATATCCTTTATCATTCTTTCACAAAATCCAAAAGAGCGCTGACTAACTCTTGTGATACAGAGAATTCACTTTTTTTCAACATGTCAAGCTGAGATGCAAAAGCTCTTTCCAAAGCAGTCTCACAAGAAAATGGCATAACCTCTGAGCAGGATATAATGGTGTTTTCGTTGATTAGCTGCTCCAGTATTTCTACAAAATACATTGAAACAATAATAATCCTATGCGAAGAATTGTAACGCTTTTTCAGTTCAGTTGGAGAAATCACTTCGTATCCTTCAAAGAAAGAGTTCCATTTCGAAGGGTCATTATCTACAAATACTATGTGTCTGCGATTCTTATAGAAATGCAAAAACGAGTATCCAAGCGTTGACGCTCCAAAAAGGAAAATGGTATTATTTCCGACCGGATAAAACGCTTGGGTTCGATAAACAGATTGCTGATACAAAGAGAACATCGAGCCGATATATATTGATAATTCTTTCTTAATATAATTGTGTTTTTGATTTTTATTTACATAGCTCGGATATATACCTAAAATCGTCTTTATCAGTTGCCCGGTAAAATCTGCCTGGGCGCTGATGTATTTGGGATTAAGGGTCGTTACCATACTATTAGTGGTATAACGGTAGAAATAAGGGTTATAGTCGCTTATCAGCACATTTTCTACTTTTTGTGAAAGCGCTATATTAAACAAATAATCCTCTCCATACGGAACACTGCTGAAATAAAGATCATTTTCCCTGACAATACTAGTTCGGATCATTTTCCCGCAAGCGTTAACAGGTATACCCCTTGACAAAAGATGGTGAATATACTCAGTTTTTCCAGTTTTTCCTGTAATTCGGGGAACAAACTCATTTAAGTATTTGCCATCCTCTGTAACTCTCTTAAACCCGCAAACAACAACATCAGCTTCAGCTTCAGTTATTAATCCGTACATTCTTTTTATGGCGTCTTTTTCCAGATAATCATCGCTATCCAAAAACGTAATATACTCCCCGTAAGCTTCTCTAATGCCAGTGTTTCTAGCATAGCCGAGTCCACAATTGACTTGATTAATCATCCTAAAGTTTTGGTTCCTACTTAAATAACACTCACAAATACGCGCGCTGTTGTCAGAGGATCCGTCGTTTACAATAATAGCTTCATACCACGAAAAGGATTGTGAAACCAGACTATCCAAACATTTCCCTATATACTTCTCCATGTTGTAAACCGGAACTATCACGCTAACCTTCGGAGATTCCATTAAACATCTCCTTCCAAGAGCTCATGAATAAATGACTTCATATACTTTTTTATATCAGTTTTTTGCTTGATCATATCTTTATTATACTTCCCCCAAACCTCTATAATATCCCGGTGATAATATATACCCTCAATTATATCCGCGATTTTATTCATATCTCCAACAGGCGCAATAAATCCATTTTTTTTGTCGCATATAAAGTCCCTCACCCCACTAACATCTGTCACGACAGGTACAAGCCCATATCCCATAGCCTCCAGCATAGCTATACAAGTCCCTTCAGAATCAGAAGTGTTCAGATATATATCTGACATTGAATAAAAATCGCCCATTTCTTCAGGTCTGATAAAGCCAAACAGCTTTATTTTATTTTCTAGTTTATTAACTGTTTTGTAGTTTTCAATAGCCGTAAAGTAGCTGCCGCTCCCCGCAATGTTGAGCTCGTAATCAATATCCTTCTCTTCCAGAATATCTATCAGCTTTAATAAGAGATCACATCTTTTTCGTTCTACTGTAATTCTCCCGGCAAAAGCTATTCTAACAGCCTCATTCTCCAAAGAATTCATTTTAGCAGATTCTTTTATTATTATTGGTGATGGGAAATAATATACATCATTCGTTCTATGCGGAATCAATTCAATTAGTTGATTTCTAATCTTTGAACTTACGCACAGGAATTTGTCTATGCCTTTATTACACACACAGTTTAGTTTATAAATAAGTCTTGTATCTCCATGCAGCACTGACAAAGTATTTACAAAACCAGGGAATATAGCGCGTAGTATATATGCTGCCATAATAAGCCGCGTAGGTTCATTTATAACCAAATGTCCCGGATTCATCATAATAATCGCCTTACATAAAGTGATAAGATAGTCTATGAAAGTGGTTGGCTTATCAATGCTGACAATATCGTTTTCCTTGGCCATATATCTCAGCGAACGCTCAGAAGTGTTCATGTCAAGAAGCTTGACTTCAAATCCTTTAGTCTTTAATTCTCTATAAATACTTAATGATAATGTCTCAACCCCGCCAAGCGTGAATCCGGACGGCAGTGTTATAATAACAGTTCTTTCGTTCTTCTTATGGTCATTGAATTTGTATTGGGTTAGCTCTCTCGAAAAAATATTAATGTTATCATGTATATATTGGAACAAAAACTGTTCAATGTGAAAAAAATCGACATCTTCAATGAATCCATAGCTTCTAAGTTGTTCACTAATCTCGCTATAATACATACTGCTGATTAGAATCATATAACTATCTCTATCAATGGCTTTAATAATATTGGGTTGGTATACTACTTTTGAGCAAAAGTGTATGCCATCCTTTTTTTTATCATTATCAACAAAAAACTCAATATCAAAACCGATATTTGCGAGGTTTTGAAGAGCATTTATCCCGGCTTGTGAAGCGCCAAATAATACAATTTTTTTCATTTTATCCCATCGCTTTTATGTGCATAGTTTATTATGTTTAGCATAAGAATATATTTGCTTAGCACTTGACTGTTAATGCGCTTCCCTGTTATTCTTTTCTTATAACATACCTATTATGTATTCATTTGTGTATTCTTACTATACATATTGAGTTTATCAGACTTTGCCATGAGACGCTAGTCCTGACATCAGAAACTATTGAGGCGAAAAAAGGGCATAAATGCCAATAACGAAGAAAACCAACAATAAAGGGAGATTAGATTATAGAATGGGTAAGGATTTTGAAGAAATAATCATCAAAGAATTAATACGAAAGGATGTGGAATTATACAGAGTAAAATCGTATTATGATACGATATCACAAATTGTCTCACTTGGTGGTAAAAACACAATTCTACAGTTTTTAAAAGAGAATGGTTATAATAAAATTGTTATATATGGCGCTGGAACGCTGGGAAAGATTTTTTACGACAGCATAAAGGATGCTTATGACGAAATAACTATAGTAGATAATAATCAAGCTTCAAGATATGATTATGATGAAAAAAATGTTGTGTCAGTCGAATCATTAATGAATTCTAATTTTGACATAGTAATTATAACGCCTTTATTCGCATTCGAAACAATAAAAGAGACACTTGGAAAACTCGATATCAGAAATTATATTTCTGTCCAGGAGATTTTTTTAAACAGTTTTTTATATGTAGGTGAGATGAATTGAATCTGGCATATTTTTATGATACCGTATTTGACAAAATTAATAGCGTTAACAAAAAAGTTTTAATGCAAACCAAATCATTTACTAAATTTGGCTATAATACTTATCTA
>JGI24702J35022_10000654_pt1 | contig 21014 bp, 15 predicted proteins | sample TergutTh196P4_FD_35022 | JGI IMG/M metagenome (IMG submission 35022)
CAATCCCATAAGCCCAAGGGGGCATCTATAATTATTTCTTCTCATTTGGTAACGGATGTGGAAGGCATGCTTGACTATGTCTATTTCCTCTCCAATGGCAAGGTTGTATACCATGGGGTATGTAGCGACATACAAGGACAACAAACCAACCATACATTGGAGCAAAAGTATTTGGAGGTGTTTTTAAATGAAGGCGATTATTAAGCATTCTTTTCTTGCCGGCGCTCGCGTTCGAGGGCCAGTATTTATAGTAGTTTGTTTGATGAATATAGTAAATGGCGTTTTTATGTCATTAGACCTCCTGACGGTTGATGTACATTCCATGACAGTTAAACTGGGAGTGGCTGCTATTTTTGTTATACTGGTCGTAAATATTACAGATGACATTGCAGTAGTAAAACGCATGGTCATCGCTCCGAACGCATATCTTTACGCGTTAATACCAATCTCCAGAGCGAAAATGCTATTTGCTGGTATTGTTTACATATTGATTATTAATACCATTACAATGACTGCAGTTGTTGTTCAAGTAATTTGGTTATATAACAGAATGTTCAGCATACAATGGTTTTTTGAAATTCTCGCCAACATTACGGCACTATATCTCTCCCTATATTTAATGTTAGTTCTTATTATCCTGTTCAATCTGGCGTTTTGGAGGTCGATATATAACAGAAGAGGTTACCCGGCAAGGGCGCAGGCTATTATTTCTACTTGTACGGGTATTGTTTTGCACTTGACACTATCATATTTTGTCATGTCGCAGTTTGGAGTTATGGATGATTTGGCTGGCAACATTATCGACGCGACTTTAGGGTCGCCGGCGAACACGATATATGTCATTTTGACGCTCCTACAATGCGCAGTTCTATTTATATTAATCTCGATGCTTCTTGAAAAAAAAGTCGATATATGAGTAAGGGAGTACAGCAATGATTCTTTGTGTAAAGTATCTATTTTTAAAAAACACTCACACAAATAAATATGAAAGATTAAACTATTTCGACGAAACAACTGCGAAAATCGGTTTGGTGGGCGACTATATTTTATCTATGACAAACCTGAATAGAACAGCTTTTGGTATGTACATAATTATTGTTATAGTTTTATTGCTTTGTATAAGCTTTGTCTTGTTTGTCCTGTTCAGAAAAAAATACTGGTTTTGGTGAATTCATGCTACTATTTCGGCAAAGTGCTTCCCCTGTGGTGTTCGACAATACGAATAAAGTTGAAAACGCAGATGTTAGTTTTCTAATCAAAGCAATGCATACCTGTGATTTTTGGATCTAGGTTGACATTTGTGGATGCTTTGTGTATGCTGTTGTTGGAGGTGATTATAATGCCAAATACACGTTCAAGCGGTATGCACATACGGGTCAATCCTGAGATTAAAAAAAAAGTCGAGCCAATCCTTGCCTCGATTGGCTTATCCTTTAGCGATGTTTTTAATCTCACGCTAAACCAAATTTACCTAAAGCGCAGAATCCCATTTGAATTATCCTCCATACAGCTAACCGAAAACGGATACACGCCAGAATTTGAAGCGGAAATTCACCGAGATATTGAAGAAGCCCATGCCGCCGTTGCTAATGGTGCAGTAACTTACAAAAGCGCGGTTGAACTTCGCGCGTCGCTAGACGCGGAAGACGACCATGAATGAGGATATTGTGTACTCCATTTTTCCATCGACAAAGTACAAACAGACACGCAAGCTCGCCAAAAAACAGGGGTTGGACATGGACTTGCTCGATTGGGCTATCGACCAGTTAGCGCGAGATATTCCTTTACCTACAAATTGGAAAGACCATCAGCTAAAAGGCATCATGAAAGATTTACGCGAGTGTCATATTGGTGGGACGGGCGACTGGTTGCTTGTGTACGAGAAACGGCAGACAGATATGGTTCTATATCTTGTCAGCACGGGCAGCCACGCTAATGTGCTCGGGTTGTAAAATTTATCCACCCCCACTTATAGATGTGGGGGGTAGATAAATTACAAAAGATTAATCGTTTTTACATTTACTGGTATAATCCCAACTTATGAAGCTCAAATCCACAATATCTAATGTGGGCTTTATTATACTTACAAGATTATACCCGTATGGATCAATTATCGTTTCTGGTGAAAATATATCTATCAGTTTTTGTATATCATCATTCGAAAAATCGAAAAGCCTGAAATTCTCCGGATGAGCTTTTTTTAGATTTTCTTGGAGAGAGCAACAGCAACTCGTTATGGACCTGGGATTTAGATAATCCTCAAGATGTGCGGAGCTTTGCGGAGAAAAATGTATGTATAGTGATTATCTAACCGCAGAAATGTATTGGAAGATTTCTGAAACCACACAATTTCCCAAAGACAAGAGAGCAGATATATTTCTTGACCCGCCGCAGTCATCACTTGTTGGGATAGACACAAAATATCATTCATTTACAGAGCTACAGGCAGAATGTCAGCTCCGCATCGTGGCATCGCTTCTGAATTTCGCATACTGTCGTCTTGCCGCAATTGACGCTGGTGGCAATCGCTCGTTGCGAGAGTCCCATCTCGCACATTCGCATTATTTCCAAGATATTCACGGTTTCATCGCACCTCATTTTTTTCTCCTCCGTACAACTGCCAAGATTTACCAATTATACAGCAGGATTATATTTTTGAGATGCCGGCCTTCCTGTCCGGATGTCGTGCGAATCCGTGGTCGGGTATATGCGAAACTCTGGTCGGATGTCATCGGATTCAGTGGTCGGATGTCATCGGACTCGGTGGTCGGGTGTTATGCGAAACCGTGGTCGTGTGTCGCGCGAATACCCAGTTTGCGCAAACTCTGCACAGACAAATACCGTAAAAGCAATAAATATTGCTGTTCTAATTATTACAATAATCGTTTTAATTATTACATGTTTGAAAATACTCTAATTCTTTATAATAGCTTTTTTATATAGATGAAGGTAAAAGAGATTCCATAATTTATATAAAGTTCTCAATACGTAGCGCAATGAAGCAACCTATGAATATTCTTTAGGATGCATTATCGCGGAAGAATCACAAAAACAAGAACCCGAAATAGAGGCGAAAAAAAGGTGTGATTTTAAATTAGGTACACTTTTGTAAAGCAATTTGATGTAACAGACTGTGCTGCGGCATGTTTAGCCATGATATGCCTGCATTACAAAAAGGAAACCACAATTTCCATGTTAAGGGATAAAATGGGAACCGATTTAAAGGGAACCAATAATGATGGGGTATTTCACTCATATTTACAGATTGCCAATGAAGTTTTTTGCCACAAGAAAAACAGGCGCCATATACGAGAAAACGTTAAAACTGACTAATGTCATTAGTACTGAATTATCCGCTGATATGATTGAAAACATGGGAATCATGGCGGAAAAAATGGATAATTATATAAAATCAAAAGGCGTTCAGCCCATCGGGCCACACAACCAACATGCAAGTATTAGTGGAAATAGTGCTGAAGAAATAAATTATACGTTTAGTTTAATCCGGCAAACGTCAGACTTCATAAACCATACTGAAAGGCCATACAAGACGGAGTCAATTAAGAGGGTTCCAATATGGAGGTTGGAACATCACAGATGCTCTCCCCTACGGTCCTGCCAATCGGTGCGGCTCCGGACATAAGATATTCGTCTGCGAATCCCAGAATAGCAGAAATCAATGCCTTTGGGAGAGTAACCGCCATATCAACCGGTATAACGACGATAACAATCTCGGCGGACGGTGTGAGGGCGCAAACAATTGTTACTGTGATTGACGAGACAAAGGTTACAGAAATTGATTTGGATTATAAAGAAACAATGCTCGTAGGGACATCACAGGTGATTTTTCCGTCATTGTTGCCGGCTGAAGCGACTGCGGACATCTTTTATTCATCCTCGGATACAAAAGTCGCTGTAGTCAATATCTTTTGTAGAATAACCGCTTTATCTTCCGGGGAGGCAACAATAACAATAGCGTCAGATACCGTTAAAATGCCAATAATTATTACCGTGATAGACGAAATTAAAGCTACGGGAATAGATTTTGATTATAATGACATTATGACAGTTGGTACATCGCAGATTCTATCCCTAACTGTTTTACCGGCGGAAGCCGTCCCGAAAATTACATATTCATCCGTTGCGCCAGGAATAGCGGAAGTCAACGACTTTGGAAGAACAACCGCCATATCTTCCGGGACAACAGCAATCACTATATCGACCGATGATGTGGAAAAGCATATATATGTTGCGACAGAGAGAATTGATGTGGCTGATATCTTTATAACTATGCAACCATCAAACGCTTATGAGATTATTCCCTCAGTTCCCTCAGTTTTCCCTGAGAATGCAGATCAAAACATGACATTTATTTCAACGAATGATAATATTGCCAGCGTTAACGAAAATGGAGTCGTTACAGCTCATTCGCCGGGAAGAGCGTCAATAATTGCCTCGAATTTCGATTCCTCGACGGCAATTACCATTGTAGTAAATGAGGGTTCGACTTTATCCGACATGAAAGATGAGGCTATTGCGCAGGATCCTCCTCAAGGTAAAAGTAATAGTCATATTCTTGCGTCACAAATTCACGAGGCTCTCGAAGGTGCAACAATTTCAGTGAATGGTTCAGATTACACGCAATTAAATGCTGACGTCGTTATATAAACAGCCTAAACATTTTCTCCGAAACCGATAAAATAATAAAGGAAATGGTTAAGTAAGAGATGATACTTTTTTTGAAGGATCGAAGAGTGCGGAAGAAGTTGCTGACACATAGCAAAATAGAGTTCAGCTTTACTTGAACGAGTAAGCTGTAAAAACGACACCATTCTGGCCAATGGCAAATACGTCCGTCTGAATTATAAAGTCGGCTCTGGGATGAGGTAAAGCTCATGCCTAAAGAGCGCCGCCGGCATGCGCTGGAACATCCCCAGCACCCAAGCAGATATCATCTGGTGGGAAGGAATTACCCTGCCTAAAAAGGGTATAAAGAGAGAAAGTGTGAAAGAAGGGCTGTAAGGGCTAAGAAGCTAAAGAAGGGTGCGAAATCTGGCATTTTAGCATAAAAGAGTAGAATATCATCTCTAAATATAATATAATTGTAACATGCTAATGCAGGCAAGGATGTCCGTAGAGGCTATAAGACTAAGGAAGATAGTTTTTTTATGCATAAAATGTCTATTCGTTGATAATTAATGACTATATATCTACATAGATAATAAATATAGAGACTCCGGAGAGGGCAAAAATGATAAAAAAGTATGGGTGGCTGAAAATACTCCTTATAGCGCAGAGCTTTGTACTACTGTTTAATTTGGTGAGCTGCGATGATGATAATAATTATAATCAGAGAGGTGAGAAAATGACTGATAGTAATATGATAACCGAAACTGAAAAGCCTGTCGTGGTAGCTTCAATAACCAACAAAGAGTTTAACGAACTGGCGCTGGAATACCTTCGGGAGAAGTATGGAGAAGAGTTTCAGCTTTCAGACGAAAGGCTACGCACGGGAAAGTCTTCTGAATATAAAGAAGAATGGGAGAATCAAAAGACAGTAGACTATACAGTTCTTTATTGTTCAGTTAATCAACCGAAGTATGAGTTTTATGTACATTTTGCGGCGCCCGGTTTTAATTTACGCCCGCGTGACGGCAGGAACTACGCTTTAATGACGCAAAAGCTGGAAGATGAACTAAGCGAGCTTACAAAAGGGTTTTGGGATGAATACACTTTAGACTGTGCTTTTCGTAATTATTATGGCAGTTATTATTTACATAAGGATTTGGAAGAAGAGGCGGAGTTTTTTGATCTGCTGGACATAGAATATCCGAGTGACGCCACAGTTACTCAATTTATGAATGATTATCCTACGCGCGCCGTGATCATGCTGTATATAAAGGGCAATGCCGGACGCAGTATTGACAGGGATTCCGAGCGTGAAAAAATTCAGGTCATAGTAGATGAAATATTTGAAAAGAACTATCGCGGTCAGTTTGGGGTTTACTATATGTTTCCAGACACATATGAGCAGTTTTTTACCGAAGGAAAAGGCGTCGGAACAATCTGGGACGCCATAGGCGTATATGAACATGTAATGATTAATACGCAGTTTATAGGGGATGGGGAAGAGATGAAACTGCCTAATGCGTCGAGGATCATAGATGATAATGGAAATGAAGTCTTTGGGTTCTCCATGTATGAAAACAGGCTGAATGACTTTTTATCTTTTCTGATAACGAACTATGATATGCCAAGTAAAGGGGCGGAGAACTGTGAGTTTTTGGTTGAAGAAATGCCTGCAAAGCTTTTGGATACTTATTTGGATTCCGATTATGAATTAATCTCCGGGCCGTTCACCTTTTCGGGCAGTGCTGTTGAATCATATATATTAGTTGATGTAGAGCAACTAGGTGTATCCGCGGATGATATTTTGATCGTGAAGCGCGAAGGCGGATGGGAAGATTCGTGGATTGTTGATCATATAGTGCCTACAATTTTCAGAGTATTGCCTGACGGCAAGATAATGTTTTATCATCAGCTTGACTTTGCAATAGCAAAGAAAGGAAGCAGATAATCATGGGGACACAAGAAACCCAGCCTGGTCAGAATACGAATTTGCTTTCGGCGACGCCTGCTCCTGGACCCTCGCCAACGCCTAAATCAACTCCGGGACCTGTGCCAAGTCCAAAGCCAACTCCGGGACCTACGCCTGCACCACCTTCTACACCTGCGCCGCCTACGCCGCCCACACCAACCGCGCCGCCCGCACCAACCGCACCAACCGCACCGCCCACGCCAACCGCACCACCTAAACAACCTGCTACACCCGCGACGCCTGCACCACCTGCCCCGCCCACACCGCAACGCCCGGTTCCCGGTTATCCTCCTACATCTCATAAAGAGATAGATATTTTTGAAATGTTACAGATACAAGAAAAATCCCCAACACCTTTTGGAGAGAGCATAAAAGATATTGACGCGCTAAATTCAGAAATGATTGACGCAGAAGTTCTTGCCCATTTGGCATATATGCCTTTTGGAGAAAAGGACTTGCCAGGTTTCACGAATCATCCTGACGCATTGGAAAGTTATAATGGTATGACCGTGGGCGAGCTTGTGGACTACTATATTAGTACTATCTCCGGGAATAGGGTATTTAGCGCGCGATTTAAAGGTGATGAATATGAAGCAAACATAAAGTTTTTAGAAAGTGTAAAAAGCTGCCCGAGATATGCTGATTTGTACATTCTTGAAACCTTCTGCAAAATGGAAGATAATGTGGCGTATCCATTAGGCGGTACTCAATCCGCGGCATATGTGTTTTCGACGTGCCCGAAACCAAATACCATAGAGGGAAATGCGGCTATTGGCAGCATATATATTGCTTACCGGGGTACGGACGCGACTTTGAACGGTTGGAAAGAAGACTTAGTTATGGGCTACTGTGAACCCCAGGCAACAGTGGATCAACGATATTTTACAAATTACGTATTTCAAGAATACAAAAACGCCGACGTCAGAATGACTGCGCACTCAAAAAGTACTTTCTCCGAGCTTTTAATAGCTAGCGAATTGGCTGAGAGATATCCCAAAAGGATAAAAAGTGTTTTCGCACTTGACGGGCCGGGATTTCCTAACAGCATGTTTGATAAAGCAAATAAATCCTTTGAATACATAAAAGATATAACATATTTTATTTGCCCGGAAAATTCTATTATTGGGCAAATTGGCTCAATGCCGGCGAAAGCGCCAAAAGAACATATTATCTTTGTAAAATCTGAGGCAAATGACGTCATGTTCGAACACCTCATATTAAACTGGCGATTTAGCAGTACGACGAAATATAAACTCATTGACTATGCCTGGAGGGGAGGGTATGAACTTGATGGCATTGCCGCTGGGAAACAATCCGAGTTTTCCAAACTTGTTAATAATATTTTTAGTGTGATACAAAACAACTATCCAGAGAATAAAATGGATTTATTAGGTAGCTCAGTTTTTAGATTTCTTGGAGAGAGTAACAGCAACTCGGTATGGACCTGGGATTTAGATAATCCTCAAGATGTGCGGAGCTTTAAGGATAATATTATACGAGCTTTCGGCAGTTTGACAAATGAAGAGATAGAAGCCATCACACTTTTTGTTAAGGTAATCGCAGACGCGCAGATTAGGGACGCCACAGGGAATCCTTTATCCATATCAAAAAAGATAAACCTTGTTTTGGAGGCTTTCACAGGCGGGAAGCTCAATTTTGGACAAAACAGGCTTTTAGATATATTCGGATTAATATTAGCAGCCTTGGATTTTAAAACCTTTGGGAATAGCAGCCGCGTTTTGAAAAACATCACCGCAGACACTGCAGGCTTTGCAGGACTCTTACTAAAAATTCTGCGCGACGACGCACAATTTGGGGAAAACTCAACGCTAATAGCGCCGTTACTAAACAACGAATTGAATGAATATAGCGCAATTGAAGCTTTAATTAATGCCTTGCACAGATATAGCATGTCAAATGATCTTGGAGTTTTTGAAGAGAATTTATTTGCAGCTTTAATTGAATACCACGTATTCCAAAAAGTTCCGGAAGCAACCTCTCCATCAGTTAAGCTTGAACTTTTACGAGATATAACCGCAAAAGTTTTTGAAGGTAATATCGAATTGTCTAAGATTATAGATGCGGCTAATGAAATGCTGTGGGGTCAATTAAATTCCGAAAGCTTGAAAATTATTACAGAGCTGATAAATTCCATTAATACAGGTACCGGAGGCATACATGTTAAAACACCGGAAGGACAATCTGATATATATCTGGACGCATATGAAAGTAATTATAATCAAATTCAAATTTTGTACGCCTACTTCAATATATTGAAAGAAGAAGGCTATAAAGAAATTTCTCTGGCTAACAGAGTATTTGGTTTGTTCAGCTATGATATATTGAAAAGAGAAGGTGATAAAAAAATTACTGTAGCTTACGTAATATTTGAGAATATCAAAAAAATCGGAATAGATGCCATGAATCGTGTGAATGAAGCAGCGCAAGGCGGAGAAAAATGTATGTATAGTGATTATCTAACCGCAGAAATGTATTGGAAGATTTCTGAAACCACACAATTTCCCATAGACAAGAGAGCAGATATATTTCTTGACCCGCCGCAGTCATCACTTGTTGGGATAGAGCCAAAATATCATTCTTTTACGGAGCTACAGGTAAAAACAGTAAAACAGCCAGAAGCAACAACGCCAAAGATAAACTACAGCACAGATTCTTTTGCCGCTTCGTCTGGTAGCCTTGAGAAGTATTCTTTAGCCGGATTCGGCAGTAACAAGATATCTGTGAATTTTGGACAAATGCGAAAGGCCAGGGCGACCGTCGAAGATTTACAAAATGAGATTCAGAGCCGTGTAAAAATAACTGTAAAGGTACGTGAAATGGCAAACGAGGCAAAGAGGCAGTATAGTCAATATTATTATGTTCAAAAAGACGCCGATGATGTAATGAAAGCGTGCGAAAAACTGGAAGCGGATACCAGAAAAGTTGCTGAGGAATTAAGGAAAATGGGCTATGGCCTTGGCAAGGTCGTTGAAGGATATATTGAGCTGGAGAGAGAATTATCGCAACTTTAGCGATAGCGGAAAGAGCTGCTCACTTTAAGATGTTTGCTTATGGAATATTTTGTGCTAATGCAAAAATGGGGAGGATAAAAGTGGTTACGTCAAGCGGCGTCAAGGACATGTCAGCGACTGTGGCTGATTATAAAAATGCGGTTGTAAGAAAGCATAATCCATATAATGAATACACTTTAAAGCTATCATCTGATTGGAAGGGTGATATTGTTGGAGTTTTTAGAGATATGAATAGACGAGTAGGATCTCAGCTGCAAGATATACTCAGAGTGTATGGCGACATAAATTCTAAGCTTATAAATCTTTCTAAATCATGCAAAAAAGCGGAAGACGAGGAAGACAAGAAGAAAGCCGGGCTATGAAATTTGAAGAGCGGCTGCTTTCATCTGAAACCTATATTGCTAATTTAACTCCTGAAAGACGGTTTTTTCTTATAAAGTATCCGTCACAGAAGGTGATTTCTTTTTCCTGCACACTATACGCAAGGCTAACGTTAAATAGGGACTGTTCCCTCACACTGCCAAGCAGGACGCCTGTCTGCTCATTTCTCAACAGTCTGCCAATTTCGGAATAATCCGAACTCAGATCATCAAGAGTATCAATGGCAAGTAACACAACTCTCATTCCATGTTCTTTTCTTACAACTCGGGAGAGCAGATTCATTAGATCATCATATTCGCTGTCATCCGATACTTCACATATCTTGTCAAAAACAAATACTATCTGCTCCCATGAAGCCATCAATGAAATCACATCCCCGCCGCTCTTTCTCGTTTCAATAAGTTCCCTACGGCGTTTGTCCAACATTTCCTCAAATTCCGGAATAAAACTTTCTTTGTTAACCCCTGACAAATCGGTTACGTTTTCATTGTCCATTATGCTGAATAAGCCTGCATTGTTCGAATCCCTGACGAAAAATCGCACATTGCGCAGTGTATTGATCCATGCCGCGGCAATTGTACTTTTTCCGCATCCCTGCCCTCCTGCAATTATAAATGATGTATAGTCAGCAAAGTTGAGCTCGACCTGCGCAAGGTCACTATCATATAATCCAATTTTAAATGTTGTGCTTTCATGATTTAGATTCTTTATATCAATTTTGTCCGGCATTACAGGTATAAGCATGGCTTTACGCGTTTCCCCCTCAGCCAGCATTTCTATTATACCGCGTGTTTGTATAATTTCCGCGCCATCCCGGTATTCAGGCAGCACAGCCTGAAATTCCAGCGGCTTTTCCAATTTGACAAGACCGCGCCCACAAAAGCTTTCAGGCTCCAGCCCGTCAGTCCGTCCAACAATCTCCGAATAATACTTATCCGTTTGCTCAAATGTTACCGCCATTTTGAAATTTGTGGATAGTTTATATCGTATATCGCGTGTAGACACGCCTGTAATTATCAAGTAAACGCCATAGCGAGCCGCGTCTCTGGCAAGCTGAGTTAACTGCTCGTCTACGTCGCTGTATACTTCAGTCAGGGGCGCATACCCGTCGATCATAACAACTGCGGCAGGCAGCCTAAGACTCTTTTGGCGGTACTCTACAAAACTCTCGACATTTTTCTCCTCAAAAATCTGTTTTCTTTTCTCAATCATCAAGAACAAGAACCTGGCAAACTGCCGGATGTTGCGCTCCTGATCTATCGTCAGTACGCCCCCGCAGTGCGGCAGCCCGGTGAACATCCGCAGCGCCGCCCCGCCCATGTCCATAATATATATATTCACTTCCTCGGGAGTATATCTCTGCGCCAATGACAGGCTCATTGACTTGAGCAGTGTTGTTTTACCGGTTCCGGAAGCGCCGTAAATAAGTAACCCGCCATCGGAGGCAAAATCGAACACCAGCGGGAACTTGCGCTGCCCGCGCGGGTCATCTACAATACCCGCCACAGCCGATAATATGCCGGAAGGTTTAGCCGTCCATTCGTCAGGTAATTCGTTTAAGTAAACGAGTTCTTCAAGAGGCTCAGTCCACGGGCCGTCCAATGCCTGAATACCTGCCTCGGAAGCTTTTTCGGTAATGTGCCTGACCATCGTTTCGAGTTGAGTGGGATTCTTTTTATCGGTCGCGGGGCGTTCACCGCCCATAGGCGGGTAAATCTGAGTTTGCCGACCGTCGATGGACAGGCGGTATATTTTGCTTTCGCTCTTTGCATTCTCCGCCGCGTCCTCCTCGCTACTAAGTACATAGTCGGCGCCGGAGAATGTCGACTGGAAAAGCTCATATATCTCGTCATTGCCAATTTGTATATACGCCCTGCCCGGTTCACGGATAAACGCCGCGTCAGTTTTTTTAAGCACGCCGTTAGAATCGCTTTCCGTTTGGACCTTCAAGCATATCTTGAACTTTGAGTTGCTCCAAATCTGGTCGTCAACTACCCCGTCGGGCTTCTGTGTAGCTAAAACAAGATGGATGCCAAGGCTGCGCCCGACGCGCGCGGCGCTGACGAGTTCCGTCATAAAATCACGCTGCTCGTGGTATAATTCCGCAAATTCATCCACAATAATAACTAAATGCGGCATTGGCTTCATATTATAAGGGCGGTTCTCTCCGTAATAAATACGCTGATATTTATCAATATGGTTTACGCTATGTTCAGCAAGAAGGCTCTGCCTTCGTTTTAATTCGCTGTTTATGGAAAGCATAGCCCTTTTAGTTTGCGCGCCGCCCAGATTAGTAATAATTCCCGCTAAATGGGGCATGCCCTTGAAAACGTCAGCCATACCCCCGCCTTTATAGTCAATAAGAACAAAGACAATGTCGTGCGGATGGAAGTTTATTGCAAGCGATATAATAATGCTTTGCAGCAGCTCGCTCTTTCCCGAACCCGTCGTACCCGCGACGAGCCCGTGTGGGCCGTGCCCGCCATAACCCACGTCGTCATGCATATCAAACCTGAACAGCTCTCCTCCGGCGCGCGCGCCAATCGGGACTTCCAAACCGTTATACGCCCGCCTGCCCTTCCAGTTGGCAAGTACATCGATTTTAGTCAGATCATTTTCTCCCGTCATCTGGCAGAGCGTTATGGATCGTGGCAGCGAAAAAGAGGTTTCAGTCGATTTGATCCGTAGCGGCGATATTTTCCGGGCCGCCATTTCAAGATTGACAGGATTAAGCGTATCAGGTGTAAAAATATTCTTTTCATTCCTCACCCGATCCATAACTTCGGCGGTCTTCTCCCTGAGCGTAGCAATTGCACCGCAATGCGCAGGTAAAAAAGCCGCGTGTTCAGCGGTAAATATCGCTGTTACGCCCAAATACCCCGAAGGCTCGAAAATATACTTGCGGATTGGCGAGTCCTCCAGTATCTCAGGCGCTTCAACGATAAACACATAGTACATGGAGAACACGACGTCTTTGCCCTTTTTATCCCTTTCCTTCAAATCGGAATATATCTCGTCAAGCGTCAGTTTTGCCGTATCCTTGCCGCAAATCACCCGCCGCGCCGTGAATGAATCGTTCCACAGATGCGGCAAAAAACGCGACCACTCCCACAGTTTATACGTTTCATCCCTTGCCAGTAACACAACGCGAACGTTGTCATAGCCGTGATTAGCCGCCAACTGTACCAATATGTTGTTTACAAGGCTATTTGTTCTTTCCCTGACGCCGACAACACCGAAAATCTGCGTCGAACGCAAGTCAACACAAACCGGTACGTCCTGTACTTTTTCGTATTTTAGCGACAGCGTCCTCGGTTCATTCATAAGCGGATCAGTTTCCATCAAGCCCGGGTCACGGGCATCCCGGACACGCAGTGACGCCCGCGCCGCGCCAATACCCAGCCTGACTGATAAAAAATCTTCAAACCCCGGCGTCCTCTCCCATATACGCGGATCCGTGGGACAAGCAGGATTGGGATTGGTATTCATGCGCTCGATACACTCATTCGGCGAAGGGTTAAGCTGCCTTAACGCCCGGGCTTGTTGTTCAGACGCCAGTTTCAATTCAGAATCCTTTTCGGCAATATATGCTTTATAAAGTTTGTATCTGCGTTTTTTCTGGTTTGAATGCTTACTAAATTGATGATTAAGGTTAATAAGCGAGCCAATGACCGACAGGCCCGTCATTGCAAGCGAGCCCAAAATAAATAATGGGTTGCTCATAAACCCGACGCCGGACGACTGCCCCATTAAGAATACCATCACCGTTACGGCAGCCATTGCGAGCGGCATAATAAAGATTTGAAACCACTGTATTTCCGGTTTCTCACCAATTGACTGCGGGTTTTCTATTTCAATCTCCCCAATCGGGTATTCGGGCATTATTCGTGGTTGCCTTGAAAATTCCATCACGCTTCCTCTGCTTCTCAAAATTTTGTTATGACTGCGTTTCTATTGCCTGCTCTAAAGCCGGATATTTAATCCCACCAGAAAAACCATACAATTTTAGCTCCCAGCCAACATCGACTCGTGATAATTCCTGTCCGAAGATGTTAAGGATTTTTTTTTGTTTTCCAATGCGCTTATTTCGTTCTTTATTCGGAGCGCCATAGATGATCGGGTATCTTTTGTTTTTTTGTTCAATTTGGATACTTTATCCGCCAGAGAGCTGATATTACTAGGAGATACGGATCCCGCCACGTCATTCGATAATTGTGCAAACATTGACGTTAGTGTTGAGTCCTTATCGGACATGGTATTCAGCAAGGAACTCATGCTTTTTAGGGTTTTGAGGTCCTGGTCGATATTCGATATATCTTTACAGTAACAAGGCATTATAGGCTCTCCTTTCCCGCCGCTAAGGCGTTTACGACAGTCAGATCCGCTTCCTCAGCATTTTTGAGGCTTTCTTTGATAAGTGTACCCAATGCCGCAGTCATATATAAAGCCATAGACGTTTCGTCAGAAACTCTTACTGCACACTCATTGCAGGAATCTCCACTTGTCCCTTTCCAAGTAGAAGTCAGATCGCTGAATTCCTTTTGAAATTTGCTGTGATACTGTGACAGGGTATCAATTGCTTTATCAATTTTTGCCATTGCTTTTGAAAATTCTCTTTTATCATAAAAGATTTCCATATTAATGCCCCCACGTATATTTGTTTTTAATATTTTATGATTACATCGCTCCATGCGCTCCAAACGCTGCTAACGCTGCTAACGCTGCTAACGCTCCATGCGCTCCAAACGCTACTAACGCTACTAACGCTACTAATGCTCCAAGATTTTGTTCAACCCTGGCTTCCTTGGCAACTTCAAGTCTCACACGGATCAGAGCCGAAAGTTTGCTCATTAAACATATCAAGTGCAGATTGAGGAATAATAAAAAATCCATACGCAGCATCTAACGCCGCTGTCCCAATAGCTTTCAAAACCAGTCCTATCATAGTAAGGACACCCACCGCCGTTACGCCTTCCGCCACTGCCTCCGGATCCACAGTAATCGGTATTGCTTCCAGTGATGTCTGTGGTTGTAGTTGTGTTTCCGGTTGTGTTTCCGTCTGTTCTTGCTTTTTTAACCTCGTTGCTTGAAAATCATAGCTTATTATACCATCCCCTTCGTACCAGTATTCCACTTCAAACACGGCTTTGCTGTTTTGATATGAAAACGTGTTAGGGTTTGCCCTGGTTCCCAAATTATACTCAGGCGCTCCGGGAAGGCCGTTGTAGATTATGGGGGTTAAATTTCTTATCGCCCTGCCCAAAAAGGTCCCTGTCGAATAATTAGCCAGTTGCGCTTGCGCAAGCGCCGGCGGCCAGCCCTCAGGTTTTATTTCCCAGATATAACCAGTGTAGCGGTCTAATAAATCCACGCGGCCCAAAAGAGTCGCAGGAATCAAAGGATTTCGTCGATTAGATGGATTATACAGGGGGTTGTTATATCTTAACCAACGCTCAATCGTTATACTTGGGTTAAGCATTCTTATATTATATTGGACTTGGCGGTGAATCTCACCGGGGCTGTTTAAAACGCTTAAATCTATTGCGCAGCCTGTAGAATCAGTATATATCAATGGATTGTTCCGGCAGTAAGCGTAGGGGTGCAAAGAAAGCGGCGCGCCGATAAACCCCTTCACTGCGTCAACGCCTGTAAAGCACCCTAATAACGGCTCATACTCCCTTGCCTGGGCAAAATATGTTTGGGCGATATTATCGTATTGGTAGCCTGTGTAACCAAATGGCTGCGCGATACTTTGATTGCCGGTCAGATCGTTACCGAACTCGTCATAAGCGTATGAGTCCGTAAGATTACCTAAACCGTCAATATACCTGAGAGGGCTGCCCAAGTCATCCTGCAAAAAGATGTGTCCGCCGGTTTCGTCAACCGAACTGACAACATTGTCATCCCAGACGAAAGTCTGTGTCCGGGTATCATCGCTCATTTGCAGCAGGTTGTGACGCCGCTTTGTAAGGTCGAGGGTGTAGCTGATGTTTTTTGCAGGGTTTAGGTCATCTGTGATCTGCTTGCCTACCCTGAAGCCCAATCCGTTATACTCGTAATTTGACGCCTGCCCGGCGGCGTTGACCGCCCTGGTCAGGCGGTTGAGCGGACTGTACTCGTAGGTGTTCCTGATACTATCGTTCTCAAGTATCTGTGTTAAGTTGCCCCGCGCGTCATAGTAAAAATCTTGTACACGGTTGGCGCCTTCAAGACGCGTGAGCTGATTTAGCGGGTTATAGGCATAATCCGTCCTGACGCCTTTATCAATCGCAAAGTCCCTATTGCCATACCCGTCATAACCAAACTTCTTTATTGGAGTATTATCCTTTGTAACGCCGGTCAATCTGGATAGCTCATCATAGGCGTATTGATATTTGCCGCCCTCTTCCTCCATACCGCGCCTGAACTCTTCAACGCAGGTCTTGTTCATCATGCTGTCATAAGTATAAACGTATTTATCCAGAACGCCTTCTCTATCGCTGTGCGTGAGTTCGGACAGCAATCCCGTATCATTATATGAAAACTGTGTCCTGACGCCGTTTGAAAATATCTTATCGCTTAATCTGCTGTTTTGGTCGTAGACATATTCAATTTGATTGTTCCCGTCAATTAAAGCCTTGAGCCTTAAAAACTCATCGTACCTATACTCAACGGACTTGCCGTCCGGATATACAATGCCGGTTCTCTGGCCTTCAGCACCGTATGTATACGCGACCTCTTTACCACTGTGGTCAGTTACTTTTTTTGCCCTGCCGGCCTCGTCAACTTCGATCGCTGTTATGCCCAGCCAATCTTTAATCCCGATCAACTGTTTCAATGGGTTATATGAAAGCTTGACGCTCTTGCCATCCGGGTATTTAACTTCCTCAAGCTGATTTGACTTGTTATACGCGTATTTTGTCAGAAACCCGTCTTGATCCAACTTGCTCAGGACATTGCCCATTTCGTCATAAGTATAGGCTTCGGCATTGCCAATTGCGTCAATAATTTTCTCGATTTGGCCTGACTTGTCGCGTTTGTATTCAGTAACATGGAGTTTGGTGTTCTGCTCATTAATCTTCTTTGCCTCGTTTACCTCGGCAAATTGTTTGACTTCGATCAGATTACCCTGACGGTCATAATCATATTCTGATCTGTTACCAAGAGGGTCGATTACAGAAATCAACTTGCCTGACGGCGAATAAGCGAATCCTGTTACACTATTATTTGCGTCTGTTATACTGATTATGTTCCCTACCGCGTCATACGCATATTTCTTTATCTGACCTTTGTTGCTGCGTATACAAGTTATCTGATTCAGGCAGTTGTACTCGTAGTTTAGCGCATACCCGTCCTGTGAAGTCTGTGACGTGATGTTCTTGTTCGCGTCATAAGCATATACCGTACTCCTTCCATCAGGATATGTCGCTCTTTCCAGTAAACCGCCCGGCATATAATCAAATGTTGTTATTCTGCCGGCAGGATCAGTAATACGGGAAATATGGCCAAGCGGAGTGTAGCTATACTTTAGCTCCCGGCCGGTGACGTCGGTTTCACTGATTTTCCGCCCTGCCTTATCGTACGCGAAAACGCTCTTATGCCCAAGCGGATCTGTAATTCCGGTTACCTGACCCATATTATTATACTCAATACCCGTTTTGGCGCCGCCGGGCTCTATTATTTCACTAATTCTGTTTAGAGGGTCATAGGATAAGTATGTATCGTCGCCTCGGGGGTTCGTTATCTTTGTTCTGTTGCCGTTTGGATCATATTCATACCTAACTCCGGAACCATTTGCGTTTATCACGCGTTCAAGCCTATTTAACTTGTCGTATTCAAACGATGTAACACCGCCGTTTGCGTCGACCTGTTTCGAGACGTTCCACATTAGATCATATTCAAATTCAACTTCATTTCCCTCCTGATCAGTTATTTTGCTTGGTTTTCCCAAGCAGTTGTATTCACTTTTTATAACGCCGCCGTCAAAGTCCGTAATTTTTATTACTTTGCCGTTGGCGTCATACTCGTAACCGCGTTTATGTCCGTCAGCGCTAACTACTTTTGTTATGTCATCTCTGGCATTGTACTCATATCCGGTTCTATTTCCGTTACCATCGCTAGTGGTAATAACACGGTTTAATTCATCATATTCATATTCATATTTCGTTTCCGACATTGGCTCGCTTATGGTTATGATATTGCCCTGGCTGTCATATTCAAGAGTTACCTCGCTGCCATCAGGTTGTGTGATCTTAACTGGATGACCATTTTTATCATAATCTGTTTTGGTTTTACATCCTATAGCGTCGACCACTTCTGTGACATTGCCGTGGGAGTCATAGCTCATCCTGATCTTTTCATCTCCGCTCAGCTTTACGCGTACGGGTTTATTTAGCCGGTTATATTCTGTTTCAACCGTTTCACCGAGCGGGTTCGTGACCTTTATTGTATTGCCCCTGCCATCATAGGAGTATTTTGTTTCATTGCCTTTTTTATCTATAAATAATGTGCGAAGGTTCTGATCATTGTACTCATACTTCTCAAACCCATCTGAATAGATTGTACCAACGCTTCTATATCTCTCATCATGAACGTATGTGATTTCATTGCCGTTTTGCTGTGTTAGTATCAGCTTCTTCTCATCATCTTTATATTCATACAAAATCTCTCCGCTGTCCGGAAAGGCCTGATGCTTTATACGGCCAGCCTTGTCGTACTTATTGTTCAGAATATTGACCCCACAGGGGTTTACGATCTCCGCCAGTTTGTTTTCCATATAGCCGTACTGGTACTTACCGCCGTTCTCATCCGCAACGCAAATCAAAGTATCTTCCTCGTACTCAAAACTGACGGTTCTGCCTGCGTTATCTGTGACTTGCCTTAATTTATCATTTTCATAACTGAAACTAAATGATGAAGATGAATTGTTTTCCGCTTTTTGTAGTATTCCCGCTTCATCATAGATTAACTTTATGTAGTTGCCGTTTCTGTCCTCTTTGCCTGTCAGCTTGCCTTTTTGGTCAAATATGTATTTTAACCCGCTATGGGCTTGATATATCAGGTTGTCGTTTTTTTTCTTCAGGGAATTATCTGCGCCCTGGCTCTGATAATACTGCCCTCTGTCGCTTTTTATAAATATCTCCTGCTTGCCGTCTTCAAGGAATACGGTAGCTTTGTCCTCCTGATCGGAAACGCTGGCCTCAAAGCTATGTACCCATCCAAACCCAAGGGAATTCCTGCGTTGTTCCAGCGCATTATAGATCATCCCAAATGACATAGGGAACAGTCCTTTTGTCTTGAGATACTCCTTTTGATAAATAAAATTGCCTGTCGCCAGGTTAACCGGGTCGCCGCCAACCGAACAACAAGTATTATTCACCCCAAAAAGAGATGCGATAAAGGCGCCTATGGAATTCGCTTCAGTAAAAGCTGCTATGCCCCTTAATCCTATATCTCCAAGCATTTCTATGAATTGCCCGACAAACTCAGACCAGCGTTTCGATCTGACAAAGCCAGACTCCCACCGCTTCATTGTTTGTTCAAGTTCGTCAACGCCTTTTTCATACTTATTTATCGCTTCCATCAGCTTTCCTAAGCTGTTCTGGCATCCTTCTATTTCTCTCGATGAAGAATTTATTTCATTTAAAACAGATAGTTTCGAATATCTAAAACTATTATTGAGCTGTTTCAGCTTCTGCAAATCAGAACGGTACCTGTCATATTCGTCAATTGCCTTCTGACAATTGCGGCAAACAGCTGCCTTTGCTTGCCGTGATAAACTTAACAGATTTTTTGCGCCGCTGGCGTTTCCGCCGAATAGTCCCGCAAAGCTTAATGCCTGCCTGTTTAGGTTTTCCGATAAATCCAGGACTTTTTTAAGCGTATCCCTGATAAGAAGAAGATTGTTAATATACACTGAAAAGTCATCTTCCCACTGCCCGCTTTTCCCGGAAAAAACCTCTGAACTTTCTCCTTTCCAGCCATTAGTAGTTAGATTATCGGCAGCTTGGGATACTTCTTTTTTTATGCTGTTTATATCAACTAAAGCTTTATCTAGAAGCTTAATAACTCGTTCAAGGGTTGGAATGCTTAGTTGAAAATCCATTTTACCTCCTAATCAAATCGCTTGTGATAATTCCTGTACGTTTGTGACAATTCCTGTCCGCCGATGTTAGAGATTTTTTTATCCTGCATATTAATTACAAAAGATTAATCATTTTTACATTTATTGGTATAATGCCAACTTGTGAAGCTCAAATTCCGAATATCTAATGTGGACTTTATTATACTTACAAGATGATACCCGTATGGATCAATTATTGTTTCCGGTGAAAATATATTTTTCAGTTTTTGTAAATCATCATTCGAAAAATCGAAAAGCCTGAAATTCTCCGGATGAGCTTTATTCTCAAAGAAAACCTGTTCAAGGTATTTATTTTCCCTTTCAATCGCCAAATCATCAAACCCTTGGCGGTTTTCCAGCCATTTATTAAACCCTTCATCTTCGCCATACATTTCTTTTGCGATAATTAATGATATTTCTTCAAGATACCCCCAATCAATATAAAACGAGCTAATAGATTTTCCTTTGTTTAAAATAATGAAGCCAACCCCGTGGTCTTCACTATGTTCAAAATATAATACTGGTATTTTTTCAGATAGGGCAATAATCTCCTCACAGAATCCATACCCGGTTGCAAAGTCGACGTCTGCATCGTGCTTAGTCAGGATATAACACCACTTTGCGTTAAGGCTATCCAGGTACATATCTTCTTTTAAATACTCTCTGGCCACAGTTTCGTTTTTTGAGAGTATTAGATTGGCGCTGGTAAATTCACTCATAATAAACTCCTCTTATTTCCTGTAACGTTGGCATTATACTAACGAGCAAAAACATTTGCACAAATTGTATTTTTCGCTCGTAAGTATAACTTTATGCACAAGCCGCCGTATCTGTAGTTTGTCGCTGCACGACCGGCGTCTGCGCACCCATTCGCTGCAATTCATTTCGCTCATGGGTATAA
>JGI24702J35022_10000655_pt1 | contig 20990 bp, 17 predicted proteins | sample TergutTh196P4_FD_35022 | JGI IMG/M metagenome (IMG submission 35022)
GCAACAACAACCCTGTCTAATTGAGGAAAAGCATGAACAAAGGTGAATTCGTCGAAGCTCTGGCTGATCGTCTGGATATTTCGCGCGCTCAGGCCGAGCGTGCGCTGACCGGGGTGCTGGAGATCATTTCCGAGCAACTGGTCCAAGGTGAGAAGGTGGCCTTTGCCGGTTTCGGGTCGTTTGAGGTTTCCGCACGTGCGGCGCGTACAGGCCGTGATCCGCGAACTGGCGCAGCAATCAGTATTGCCGCATCGAACGTGCCCAAGTTTTCCGCTGGCGCGAACCTGAAGGCCGCCGTCAACGCCGGCAAAGGCAAGCGCTGAACCGATCCGCGATCCAATTGATTTGTTGAGTAAAAACCGGCAAGGGTGGTCGCCCTCGCCGGTTTTTACGTTGCAGGAGCGGGTTTCAAACCCGCCCCTGCGTGCTTGTGCGCCTGACGGCGGTTTCTTCGGGACGCAGTTTGTCCGCCAGGCGATCGAGTACGCCATTGATGAACTTGTGTCCGTCTGCGCCGCCGTATTTCTTTGCCAGTTCGATGGCTTCGTTGATGACGACACGGTAGGGCGTTTCAACGTCGTGGCGCAACTCGAAGACGCTCAACAGCAGGATCGCGTGCTCGACCGGCGAGAGTTCCGGAATGGTGCGCGTGAGCAGCGGTTCGATGATCGCGCGCGCCTCGGGTGCTTCGCGCACCGCGCCTTGCAGCAGGGTGGCGAAGAATTCGGCATCCGGTGGGGTGCGTGAGCCGGTTTTCTTTTTGGGGCGCTTGTCTTCCGGCGCAGCACTGGCGAGGAGTTCTTCGATGGCGTTCAACTGCGCCAGCGGCGCTTGTTCGGGCGGCGAAAGTCCGACGGATGCATGATGTATTTCCGCTGTCTCTTCGGCGGAGGGTTCGTGCAGCAGCCACTGGTAGATGCCTTGCAGCGCAAGCTCGCGCGCGCGGGCGCGCGCGGCGATTTCCCGTCGTCCTTCCCGGCTCACGGCAGCGCCTTGAGCAGGTTGACCATCTCGATCGCTACACGCGCGCAGTCACGGCCCTTGTCCTGCATCCGCACCAGCGCCTGGTCGTCGTCCTCGGTGGTCAACACGCCGTTGGCAATGGGTAAGCCGCTGTCGAGCATGATCCGGGAGATGCCTGCGCCCATTTCGTTGGAAACCAGTTCGAAGTGGTAGGTTTCGCCCCGGATGACCGCGCCCAGCGCCACCAGCGCGTCGAACCGACCGCTACGGGCAAGGCGTTGCAGCGCCAGGGGGATTTCGAGCGCGCCGGGTACGGTGACGATGCTGATTGCATCTTTTGTGACGCCGAGGGCGCGTAACTCCTCGATACAGGCAGAAAGCAGTCCTTCACCCACATCCGGGTTGAAGCAGCTCATGACGATGCCGATGCGCAACCCCTGTCCATCGAGGTCGATGTCGTATTCCGTGATGCCGTCGTAGCGGGACATGATGAGGTATGGGAAAGTGGGTTCAGGTTCGGTCGGCTTCGCGGGAATCGGCGGGCCGGGGGCAGGGTGGAGTATCGTCGCAGGATTCCTGATGTGCGAAAAAACCCGTGATTTCGAGTCCGAACCCGGCCATGTTGGGAATCTTGCGTGGACTGGTGAGTACGCGCATCTTGCCGACGTTCAGGCTGCGCAGGATTTGCGCGCCGACGCCGGAGAGCCTGGCATCCCAGCGCGCCTGTGGTGCGCCCTTGCCGGTAAGCTGATCGAGCAGTTCCTGCCCGGTCTGCGGGCGATACAGAAGCACGATCACGCCTGCCCCCGCTTCGGCCAGCGCGATGAACGCCTGGTGAAGCGCAAAGGAATGGCCGCCGGAGGAGGAGTCGAGAAAATTGACGAAGGAAACAGGTTCGTGCACGCGAACGAAGGTTTCGATCTCGGGACGAATGTCGCCGTGATAGACCGCGAAATGCACGTCGTTCGAGGTGTTGTCCCGGAAGGCTGCGAGTCGGAAGCGTCCGTAAGGGGTGTCGATTTCCTTGTCGGCGATGCGTTCGATCAGTCGTTCGTTGGCGGCGCGGTATTCGATGAGATCGCGGATGGCCCCGATCTTGAGTTTGTGCTTGCGGGCGAATTCGACCAGATCGGGCAGCCGCGCCATCGTGCCGTCTTCTCTGAGTATTTCGCAGATCACCGCCGCCGGTTCCCGTCCGGCAAGCTGGGCGAGATCGCAACCGGCCTCGGTATGACCGGCGCGGATCAGCACGCCGCCCTTCTGGGCGGTGAGCGGAAAGATGTGGCCGGGCATCACGATATCTTCCGGTTTGGCGTGGCGGGCGACGGCTACCTGGATCGTGCGGGCGCGGTCGTGGGCCGAGATGCCGGTCGTCACGCCGGTGGCCGCTTCGATGGAGGCGGTGAAGGCCGTGCCGTACTGCGTGCGGTTGTCCTTGACCATCTGTTCGAGGCCGAGTTGTTGGCAACGCTCGTGGGTAAGCGTCAGGCAGACGAGTCCGCGCCCGTGCGTGACCATGAAGTTGACGGCTTCCGGGGTGACGAATTCGGCGGCCATGACCAGGTCGCCTTCGTTCTCACGATCTTCCTCGTCGACGAGCACGACGATGCGCCCGGCCCTGATCTCGTCGATGATCTCGGAGATCGGGGACAGGGCGCTCTTGTGCGCGGAAGCCTGCATCGGGATGTTATGGATCTGTGCGCGCATTTTCGGTTTCTTGATGATTGAGGGTGTGGGTGGGCGTGTGTGTTTCAGGAAGCGGCGTCCGCGTCCCGTTCATCGCGCCAGGTCATCATGCGCTCGACATAACGGGCGATGAGGTCGATTTCGAGGTTGACCTTGTCGCCTGTTTTCAGATGCTTGAAATTGGTAACGGCAATCGTGTGCGGGATCAGGTTGATCGAAAAATCGCGTCCGTGGACAGCGTTGACCGTGAGGCTCACGCCGTTGACCGTGACGGAACCCTTGCGTGCGATGTAGCCCGCGATGGAGTCCGGCGCGCGCACCACCAGTTCGAAACTCTCGGCCAGGGGCGCGAAACTCACGATTTCACCGATGCCGTCCACGTGTCCCGTGACCAGGTGGCCGCCGATCAGGCCGTTGAGGGCAAGCGCCTTTTCGAGGTTGACCTCGCTGCCCACATAATCCAGCCCGACCGAGCAGTTGAGGGTTTCGCGCGAGACATCGAATTTCGCGCGGTTGCCATCGCGTTCGATCACGGTCAGGCACACGCCGCTGTTGGCGATGCTGTCGCCGAGCGCGACGCCGTCGAGGCCGAGTTCGCCCGTGTCCACGGTGAGACGCAGGCCATCGCCCAGAGGTTCGATTCGTTCGATACGACCGACTGCGGTCACGATACCGGAGAACATAGGAATACGGTGCGAGGAAAAATGTTCATTATAGGCACAAAGCCGCTATAACGTGCGGTCGAGCAGGGCGGAGAATTTGTCGGCGGGCATGAACCCTACCACGCGCAGATCGTTGCGCAACTGGCCGTCTGCGTCGAAAAACACGATACCCGGCGGACCGACGAGGCCGAAGCGTCCGAGCAGCGCCTTGTGCGAATCGTTGTAGGCGGTGACGTCGACCCGCAGCAGCCGCATGCGCGCCATCCGCGCGGCGACAGCCGGATCGCTGAAGGTATCGCGTTCCATTTGTTTGCAGGTGGAACACCAGTCGGCATAGAAATCGAGGAGAATCGGGCGGTCGGTGGTTTTCAATCGGGCGTCGAGTTCGGCTTCCGAATCGATGTTCTCGAAGGCGGGAAGGGTGGAGCTTGCGCCGCCGATTTCCTGGAAAACCGACTGGAGTCCCGGAAATGCCGGCAAAGCAATCCATACTGCCACCGCCAGCAACAGCACGCCCATCGTTTTCCGAACCCTTTCCATCCACGGCCCGGCCTTGGGTAGCGAATGCGCCGCCAGCGCCACAATGATGAGCGGCACGCCCATGCCCAGCGCGAGTGTGAAGAGCGCCAGCCCCCCCAGTGCCGCGTCGCCGGTTTGAGCGATATAGAGCAGCGCGCCCGCCAGGGGAGCCGTGACGCATGGGCTGACGATGAGTGCCGAGATTGCGCCCATCAACGCCACGCCGCCGAGATGCCCTCCCTTTTCTCGATTGGCTGCGCCGACAAGACGATTTTGCAGCGATGTCGGCAGCCGCAGTTCATAGAGGCCGAACATCGACAGCGCCAACAGCACGAACAGCAGGGCGAAAACCAGTGGAACCCAGGTATTTTGCAGCATGGCCGAGAGCAGGGAGCCGGTCAGTCCCGCGGCGACGCCCGCCAGGGCATAGATCGTCGCCATGCCGAGCACGTAGGCGATCGAGAGCGCCAGCGCGCGCGGGCGCGTTACGGCGTTGCCCGCGCCGACGATAATGCTGGACAGGATCGGGATCATCGGGAAGACGCAGGGCGTAAACGCCAGCAACAGACCGAGTCCGAAGAAAATGACCAGCGCCAGCGGCGCGCTGGTCGAAGAGAGTAGTCCGGCCAGCCGCCCGCTTTCATTATAGTCGTTTGTGTTGTTTGCGCGGCTATCGGTGCTGTCGTTGTCGGGATTCTCCGTAAGCCCGGTCAGCTTGATTTCCGCGCGTTGCACGGTTGGGGGATAGCAGATGCCACCCTCCCAACAGCCCTGGCTCTTCACGGCCAGGGTGAAGCGTTCGAGTCCCTGCGGCGCGCCGACCGGCAGACGCATGCGCAACCGGGTGTGATAGGTTTCGACCTCGCCGAAAACGGGGTCGTTCTTGATCTCGCCGGGCGGACGCTCGACGAGGCCGAGGTCGATCCCGGCAGGTTCCGCTTCAAACGCGAAACGCTCGCCGTAAAGGTAGTACCTGGGCGCGATTTCAAAGACGATTTCCACGGTGTCGCGGCTGACTGCGTGCGCACGCATGGCGAAAGCCTTTTCCACGGGGAGCGGGTCGTTGGCCTCCACGTGTGGCGCGTAAAACGCCAGCAGGCACGCAAAGAAAAACGTGGTCAAAAAAGCGGCAAGCGGCGGGCGTCGGAAAATCGGCATGGGGTAGGGCGCAAAGTCAGGTAATGTCAGGCGTCAGCGGGTCAGACATCGTAACCGAAGCGACCACCCAGTCAAGGTAGGCGGGCAGTCCGCATGTGACGGGTAGCGCGATCAATTCCGGTATTTCATAGGGGTGCAGGGCTTGCAGCGCTGCTTCGATCGCCGGATAACGGGCGCGGGTGGTCTTGATGAGCAGGGGGATTTCGCTGGCCGTCTCGATCACGCCCTGCCAGCGGTACACCGAGTCGCATGGCGAGAGGATATTGACGCATGCCGCGAGATTTTCCTCGACGAGCCGTGCGGCCAGCGTGTCCGCGCTTGCCCTGTCGGGCAAGGTAGTGAGGACGAGAAGAACTTCGGTCATAGTCAGGTAGTCTAAATGGGGAAATGCTGTGCATTATGAAACCAATTGTTGCGCGTCATCCAACTATATCGTGGCGCATAATCGCCCTTTCTTTCCAGTTTCGAGGTCAATTCATGTCCGAGTTTTTTGCCGTCCTGCTTCAATACCTGTCGCCCAAGCGGTTGTTGAGCCGCCTGGCGGGCTGGTTTGCGAACAGGAAGGGAGGCGCGATCACATCGGCGGCCATCGCCGCGTTCGCGCGCCGCTATCGCGTCGATATGCGCGAAGCGGCCAAACCGGATTTGCTTGCCTACGAGAGTTTCAACGACTTTTTCACCCGCGCGCTACGCCCCGACGCGCGGCCACTTGCCGAGGCCGATCTCGTTTGCCCGGTTGATGGGGCGATCAGTGAGTGCGGAGCCATTGCGGGCGAGCAGATTTTCCAGGCAAAGGGGCGCCATTACTCGATCCGCGATCTCCTCGGCGACGATGCCGGATTGGCGGAGAAGTTCGTGAATGGCGGTTTTGCCACGCTCTACCTGAGTCCACGCGACTATCACCGGGTTCACATGCCTTGCGCCGGACGGCTCGTGCGCATGATCCATGTGCCGGGGAGCCTCTTCTCGGTCAATCCATTGATGGCGCGCGAGATACCAAGGTTATTCGCCCGCAACGAACGGGTGGTGTGCGTATTTGAATCGGAACAGGGGCCGTTTGCGCTCGTGCTCGTCGGCGCGGCGATCGTCGGCAGCGTGGAAACCGTCTGGCACGGCGTGGTGACGCCCCCGCACGGTCGCCGGGTGAGCCTCTGGAATTACGAGGGAAGCGAGCAGATTGTTGAACTGCCACAAGGGGCGGAGATGGGGCGTTTCAAGCTCGGCTCGACCGTCGTGGCGCTCTTCGCCCGTCCGGACATGTGTTTTGCACCGGACTGGATGCCGGGGAAACCGGTCAGGATGGGCGAGGCGATGGGAAGCCTCGGGAGTGCAGGGAGGGGCGAAAACCCAACGGAATAGCATGCGCGAACTCGACGTTTTCACCTGTCCGCTCGACGGCATCGCGCTGATAGAGGCTTCGGCGGGCACGGGCAAGACCTGGAATATCTGCGGGCTTTACCTGCGGCAATTGCTGGAAAAAGACCTGCCGGTCAACCGTCTGCTGGTGGTGACCTTTACCCGCGCCGCCACTGCCGAACTCTCCGCCCGCATCCGGGGGCGTATCCTTGCCGCCTTGTGGGCGCTCGAAGGCGGCGCGGCGGGGGATGACCCTTTCATTCCATCCCTGCTTGCCGCCGCGCGCGCCGTCGGGGTCGATGAAAAGGAAATGGAACGGCGGTTGCGTGAGGCGCTGGCTTCGTTTGACGAAGCCGCCATCTTCACCATCCACGGTTTTTGCCAGCGCGCGCTTGCCGATGCGTCTTTTTCCGCCGGTTTGTCCCAGGCATTTGAAGTCGGCGAGGACGATAGCGATCTGCGTCTCGATGTAACGCGGGATTTCTGGCGGCGTGAGCTTGCGGACATCGGGACGGCGCTGGCCGATTACCTGCTGGATTGCGGCGACAGCCCCGAACGTTGGGCCGAATGGCTCAAGCAGACACAGGCGCGTCCCCTGGCGGAGAGCCGATGGGATGAAGCAGGCTGTAAGAACGAACCTTCTTCGCTCGCGTGCGAGGAGGTCGACAAAGCCTACAGCGAAGCCTGCCGCCTCTGGGACGGCGGTGAAGCGCCCCGACAGGCGATTGTCGATGCGTTGGGCGGGCTGAACAAGGCCATCTACAAGGCTGAGGCCATCGAAACCGCATCCCGGCAGTGGTCGAGATGGCTGGCGATGAACGAGGCGCGCTACAAGGCCGGAAAGGACGACAAACGCCACCTTTTCGGCGCTGCCACGCTGGCGGGCAAGACGAACAAGGGGCACGCGCCGCCCGCGCATTCTTTTTTCGAGGCCGCCCAAAACCTGCTCGACGCGCGCGGGCAACTCGACGCGGAACTGGAAATGGCGCGACGGCGGCTCTTGTGCCGCTTCATCGAACACGCCGGGGCCGGATTGCGGGCGCGCAAGCAGGCCGAGCGCCGCATCAGCTACGACGACATTCTATGGAACGCTTATGAGGCGCTTACCCTTCGCCCCTGGCTCGCGGCGGCCTTGCACACGCGCTACCCGGTGGCGCTGATCGACGAATTTCAGGACACCGACCCGTTGCAACTGGCAATTTTCCAGAGCATCTATGCGCAAGAAAACCGTCGCGGAAGCCTCTTCCTCGTGGGCGATCCCAAACAGGCGATCTACAGCTTTCGCGGGGCCGATCTGCATACCTATCTCGGCGCACGCGAACTTGCCGATTCGCATTACACCCTGGGGGTCAACCGCCGCTCGACCCCGGAACTGGTCGCAGCCTGCAATCGACTCTTCAGCGCCAATCCTCATGTATTCATGAAAGAAGGGCTGGATTTCCGGCCTGTGCAGGCGCAACAGCCGCCTTCGCAAATCCTCGAAGACCGTTCCGGCAACGGCGCTGCCTTGCGCTTGTGGCGCATTCCGTGCGAAGACGACGGCGGACGATTGCTGCGGAAAACGGCCATCGACCGCGCTGCGGCAGCAACGGCTGCGGAGATTGCCCGCCTGCTCGCGGCAGGCAGACGGGCAGAGATATGCATCGACGGACGCGATCTCGCCCCCGCCGATCTGGCGGTGCTGGTGCGCAGCCACAATCAGGGCAGTCTCATGCGGGCGGCGCTGGCGGAAAGGGGGGTGGGCAGTGTCGAACTGTCGCAGAACAGCGTTTTTGCCTCCTTCGAGGCCGAAGAACTGGAACAGGTTCTGGCCGCGATTGTTGACCCGTCGCGCGAACGCCTGCTCAAGACTGCGCTCGCTACCGTGTTGATGGGCTGGGATGCTGCCGAGTTGGCGAGGCTGGCGGAAGACGATGACGGGTTTATTCGGCAGTTCGAGCGTTTCAACGAATGGCACGAAGACTGGCAACGGCGTGGTTTCGCCTTCATGCTGTGGCGCTGGATGGCCGACGCGCAAGTCGCGGCGCGCCTCCTTGCCCTGGAGGACGGCGAACGGCGCTTGACCAACCTCCTGCACCTGGCTGAACTCCTGCAACGCGAAGTCGGCAGGGACTCCCCTGCCGGAACGCTCCGAACGCTCGCTCGCCGCCGAGCCGAGGAGAGCGGGGGCGATGACGCCCTGTTGCGGCTGGAATCCGACCGCAATCTGGTGCGGATCGTCACCATCCATCGCGCCAAGGGATTGCAATACGGCATCGTGTTTTGCCCATTCCTGTTCGACGGACTGCCGCCAAAGAGTCAGACCGGGCCGATGCGCCTCTGGCACGACGAAGCGGGCAGGCAGGTGGCGGATTGGCGGTACGCACCGGAAAATGCCGATGCCATCAAGGAACGGCTTGCCGACGAACGCGACGCGGAAACCTTGCGGCTCCTCTACGTGGCGCTCACGCGGGCCGTTCATCGTTGCGTGCTCGTGGTCGGTTACTACGGCAAAAAAGCAGGGAAGGGCGTGAGCACGAAAGAAAGCACACGCAGCCTGCTCAACTGGATGCTGGCCGGAGCCGGGCAGGACGGGGCGCAATGGCGGAAATCGGACATCGACCCGAATGAAATCGACTCGCGTTGGCGCGCGCTCGCCCATGACAGCGAAGGTGCGATCGCATTGGAAGATCTACCTTCCGGCGAAGGCGAACCGTTGCCGTGGGGGGAAGAAAAGCCCGTGTTTTCCGCTCTACGCCCGCCCGTCGTGCCGGAAGGCTGGCGGATAGGCAGCTACAGTGCGCTCGTTTCCGGCGCGGTCCACGAAGACGCGGCGCGGGATCACGATGCGCGCGTCGGACAATCCGCCTTTGAGCCTGCCGACGCACCGGAAACGCCGCCTGCCGCGCCTGTACCGGAGGACGACATCCTGCGCTTCCCACGTGGTGCGGCAGCGGGCGATTGCGTGCATACCCTGTTCGAATCCATCGACTTCATCCGGCCAGAAACACACCCCGCTGCCATTGCCAGGGCGCTTGCGGCCCATCCATTGCGCGCGGCAGATGCCGCACCACTGTCGCGGATGCTCTCAAACATGCTTGCCGACGTTCTTGCCACTCCTCTGCTCGGCGATGATGACGCCACCTTGCGTCTGGAAACCGTGCCGCGCTCGAGGCGGCTGTCCGAATTCGGTTTTTACCTGCCGTCGCCCCGGCTGGAAGTCGATAAACTCGACGGCTGGCTTGCCATTCACGGCTACGGCGGGCCACGGCTCGCCGCCCGCGACCTCACTGGTTATCTCAAGGGCTACATCGACCTCGTGTTTGAGCATGCGGGCCGCTACTGGGCGCTCGACTGGAAAACCAACTACCTCGGCGAGGCGCAATCCGCCTATGCCCCGGCGGCGCTGGAAACGGCGATGCGGCAACACGGTTACCATCTCCAACACCTGCTCTACACCGTGGCCCTGCATCGGCATTTGCGCCATACCCTGCCGGATTACGACTACACGCGGCACATTGGCGGCGCGCTCTACCTCTTCGTGCGCGGCGTGCGGCCCGATTGGCGAGTAGGGGGCGTACCCACCGGCGTTTTTCGCCACCGTGCCCCGAAAGAGGTCATCGAATCGCTCGATGCCCTGCTGGCAGGCGAGTGTGCCGAAACCGTAAAAGAAGAAAACCGATGAGCGAGTTGTCGAGCCTGCCCTTTACCGTTCCCCCCGCGCGTGCCGCCCGCGAAGGACTCGCCGAAGGGCTTGCCGCTCAACTCGGCCGTTGGGCGGAGCGAACAGGCACAACGCACTCCGACGATACTGCGCATTTGACGCGCGTGGCACGAGAACTGACCCTGGCCGTGTGCGACGGGCACGTCTGCCTGCCGCTCTCGGCCCTGACGGGCGTAAGCGCCGATCAGGCATTGCGCGTCCTGCTCGCCAGCGGCATGGCGGTCGACGCCAATGAAACGCCGCCTCACATTCTGGCTGCCACGGCTTTCCCCCTCGTCATCGACGCTGGACGCCTGTACCTGCGCGCCTTTTTCGATCTTGAATTCCGCTTATCCCGCGCGTTGAACACCCTATCCGCGCCGTTGCCCGTCGACGCGGCAACGCTTGCGCGTATCCACACGGCGCTCGACTTTGCCCCGCGTAAAGGCGTGGATTGGCAAAAAGTCGCCGTCGCGCTCGCGCTCACCAGACGCTTGACCATCATCAGCGGCGGCCCCGGCACGGGCAAGACCACCACCGTGGCCGCCCTCATTGCCTGCCTGGTTGCACTCGAACCGGATCTGCGTATCGCGCTCGCCGCGCCCACCGGCAAAGCCGCCGCGAGACTGCGCGAAGCATTGACCCTGCGCGCGCAGGATTTACCGGAGTCCACCCGTGTGCGCCTACCCGCCGAGGCCCATACCCTCCACCGTCTACTGGGCGCGACCGCATCCCCTGGGCGCTTTCGGCATCACAGCGCCAATCCGCTTGCGCTCGACCTACTCGTCGTCGACGAAGCCTCCATGCTCGATCTCGCCCTTGCCGCCAGCCTGCTCGACGCCTTGCCCCCGCACGCCCGACTGGTGTTGCTCGGCGACAAGGATCAACTCGCCGCCGTCGAAGCGGGCGCGGTATTCGCCGATCTCTCCTCCGGCTGGCGTTTCCACGCGGACGAGGCCACGCGGCTTGCGGCGCTGACCGGCGTGCCGGAGGACGTTCTGTTGCAGGGAAGCGGTAGCGGCGCGGCGCTGCCCGATAGTGTCGTCTGGCTCCTCGACAGCCACCGCTTTCGCGCCGATTCCGGCATTGGCCGCCTCGCGCGGGAAATCAACGCAGGCGAAGGCGCGGCGGCGCTTGCCTGGATGAAAACCCAGGCCGACTCCGCCGTGTTCTGGATCGAAGACGAGACCGGCAATGCCTCCACCGATGCGCTTCCCCCTCCCGCCGCGTTGACGGCGATGGAAGAGGGCTATGCCGCTTACCTTTCCGCGCTCCGGGAAAGTTTCGCCGACGAGCCGCTAGAGGCCCGTGCGGCCAAGATCTTCACCGCCTTCGAGCGTTTCCGCGTGCTCGTGGCCGTGCGTCATGGTCTACGCGGGTTGGCGGCGATCAATGCCCGGCTGGAGCGCCACGCTCGCACCGTCCTTGGCATCGACTCTGCCGCAGGACCGTTCTGGGCAGGGCGTCCCGTCATCGTGCTGGAAAACGATCCCGTGACCCGGCTTTTCAACGGAGATGTCGGCCTGTGTCTGCCCGACCACAACGGTGACATCACAGCCGTTTTCCCTGCGCCCGACGGCGGCATTCGTACCATCGCTCCACGCCGCCTGCCTGAACACGATACCGCCTTCGCTCTTACCGTCCACAAAAGCCAGGGTTCCGAGTTTTCCGAAGTCCTGCTTCTTCTGCCCGCTCGGCCAATGCGTGTATTGAGCCGAGAACTTCTTTACACTGCGGTCACACGCGCCGCGCGTCGTGTGACCATCGTAAGCGACGCGGCGGTTTTCGAGGCCGGATGTTTGAAGCGCAGCGTGCGTTTCAGCGGCCTGGGCGAAAGACTACGCAACGGAGGACAGGAATAAATGGAGCTTTTTCTATGGCGGCACGCCGATGCGCTGTCGGGTGCGCCCGACATCGCACGCGAGCTCACCCCACACGGACACCATCAGGCCCGCAAGGTAGCGGCCTGGCTCAGGGAGCGCACTCCCGCCGATTTGCGCCTCCTGGTCAGTCCGGCAGCCCGCACACGGCAGACGGTCGCCCATTTTCATGATGACGAGAGCAGCATCCAGTTTTGCCCGCCGCTCTACGAGAGTACCTCGGCAGAAGAAATACTGACCATTCTTGCCTGGCCGGATATCAAGCCCACGCTCATCGTCGGCCACCAACCCCTGATCGGCACGCTTGCCGCCCGTCTGCTCTCCGGCTCGTCCTACCCCGGAACCTTCCGCAAGAGCGCCCTCTGGTGGCTGTATGTCGAAGACGGCGGCGCGCGGCTCGTCCAGGTGGTGGATGGGGATATGCTGGAGTAGGGGCAAAAGATTTTCTGCCCCTACACGGCTTTTTGCCCTTACGCGGCCTTTTTCTTTTTCTTCGGTTCGAGACTCTCGTACAGGGCGACGAACTCCTGCGTCAGCTTGTGACGGGGGTCGAGGTGGATCATCGGAACCGCGCGTTCGTGCGATTCCTTGATTTTCACCGAGGACGACAGATACGGTTGCAGCACCAGCAAGCCTTCGTCGATCAATTCCTGCACGACCTTTTGCGGCAGGTTGGCGCGGGACTGATACTGGTTGACCACGATGCCTTCCACCTTCAGGCCGTGGTTGTGGTCGGCGCGAATCTCTTCGGCGTTGGCAAGCAGCGAGTAAAGCGCGTTGCGTGAAAACTCGTCGCAATCGAAGGGAATCAGGCAGGCATCGGCGGCGATCAGGGCCGAGCGCGTGAAGAAATTGAGCGCGGGCGGGGTGTCGATGAAGACGTGATCGAAGTTGTCGGCAATCTCATCGAGCGCCTCGCGCAGCTTGTAGATCTTGTAGCGGGATTCCAGCTTGCCCTGCAATTCCTCCAGGTTCGGGTGCGAGGGCATCACCGACAGGCGCTCGAAAGGTGAGGCGACGGCGAAATCGATCGTTTTTCTGGGGTCGAACCGAAACGTCAGGCTTTGCTCGAAAAAATCCGCGAGCGTGGCTTCGGGAGGCGTGGCATTGCCGCCGAGCAGGTACTGGGTGGAATTGCCCTGCGGGTCGAGATCGACGACCAGTGTGCGCTTGCCTTTTTGGGCGCCGATTGCCGCCAGGTTGCAGGTAATGGTGGATTTGCCGACTCCGCCTTTTTGATTGAATACCACGCGCCGCATGACTTTTTCTCTCCAGTCGATTTTATCGCCATACTCCATTGTGCCCGCTCCCGGCAGAAAAATGAACACGGATCGCGCTTCGATGTCCGAAACGAGTGGCCGGATGAGGCGAAACAGGTTTGCATTTCCGCATTACCGGCCTGCCGCGCATGGACGCGGCAAATCACGAGCGAGGGTAAACCCCGAATACACTACCCTGTACGCATCTTCATTTGGGAAGCTAAAATACTTTCTTTTGACTTCGCCTGCAGATGAAGCTGTCGGGGCGTGTCACAGGTTATTTTGAGGGTAGATATGGATCAGGATTTCATCGCCGCAGCACTCGACTACCATCGCACGCCGACGCGCGGAAAGATTTCGGTTGTGCCGACCAAGAGTTTGACCAACCAGCGCGATCTCGCATTGGCATACTCACCAGGGGTTGCGGCGGCGTGCGATGCAATCGTCGCCGATCCGGATCAGGTGCGCGAATTCACCAGCCGGGGCAATCTCGTGGCGGTCGTCACGAACGGTACTGCTGTGCTCGGCCTGGGCAACATCGGCCCGCTCGCTTCCAAGCCGGTGATGGAAGGCAAGGGCTGTCTCTTCAAGAAGTTCGCGGGCATCGACGTGTTCGACATCGAACTGGACGAACAAGACCCCGACAAGCTGATCGACATCATCGCCTCGCTCGAACCGACGCTGGGCGGTATCAACCTGGAAGATATCAAGGCGCCGGAATGCTTCTACATCGAGGAGAAGCTGCGCGAACGCATGAAGATCCCGGTCTTCCACGACGACCAGCACGGAACCGCGATCATTTCGGCGGCGGGACTCATCAACGGCCTGAAGATCGTCGGCAAGGACATCGACAAGGTCAAACTCGTCTGCTCGGGCGCGGGCGCATCGGCGATTGCCTGTCTCGATCTCATGGTGGGCCTTGGCCTGAAGCGCGAAAACGTATTCGTCTGCGATTCACGCGGCCTGATCTACCAGGGGCGCGAGCCAGACATGGAACCGACCAAGGCGCGCTATGCGCAGGCGACGGACGCGCGCACCCTGGGGGACGCCATCGTCGGCGCGGATGTCTTCCTCGGCCTCTCCAAGGCGGCTCTGCTCAAACCCGACATGGTGAAGAAGATGGCCGACAGGCCATTGATTTTCGCGCTGGCCAACCCGGTCCCCGAGATCCTGCCCGCTGAAGCCAAGGCCGTGCGTCCGGATTGCGTCATTGCCACGGGCCGTTCGGACTACCCCAACCAGGTCAATAACGTTCTCTGCTTTCCCTTCATCTTCCGGGGGGCGCTCGACGTGGGCGCAACCACCATCAACGCCGAAATGAAACTCGCCTGCGTCAAGGCTATCGCCGAACTGGCCCAGGCCGAGCAGAACGACATCGTGGCCATGGCCTACGGTGGCGAGGAACTGACCTTCGGGCCGGAATACATCATCCCCAAGCCGTTCGATCCGCGCCTGATTACCCGAATTGCGCCAGCGGTGGCCAAGGCGGCGATGGATTCGGGCGTGGCCCGGCATCCGATCAGCGATCTGCGCGCCTACACCGCCACCCTGAACGATTTCGTGTACCAGTCCGGCATCGTCATGCGGCCCGTGTTCGCAGCGGCCAAGAACGTGCCGAATGAACTCAAGCATGTGCTCTACGCCGAAGGGGAAGACGAGCGCGTCATTCACGCCGCGCGCGTGGTGATCGAAGAAGGTATTGCCCGGCCCGTGCTGATCGGTCGTCCCTCCGTGATCGAGGCGCGTATCAGGAAGATCGGTGTCGACCTCATGCCGGAGCGTGATTTCGACGTGATCGACTCGGAACAGGATCCCCGTTATCGCGAACTGTGGAGCGAGTATTACAACCTGATGTCGCGCAATGGCGTCACCCCCGATCTGGCCAAGGTGCGCGTGCGCCGCGACTCTACGCTATTCGGTACGCTGCTGTTACGTCAGGGATATGCCAACGCGCTCGTGTGCGGCACGTTCGGTTCCTACGACTACCACCTCCAGCATGTGCGCGACGTGATCGGTCTCAAGCCGGGCGCTCGCCAGTTCGCGGCGATGGATTTGCTCCTGTTGCCCCGTCATGTGCTGGCGATTGCCGATACGCATGTCAATGAAAACCCGGATGCCGAGGGCGTGGCGGAGATTGCGCGGATGGCCGCTTCCGAGTTGCGCAGCTTCGGCATGGAACCGAAGGTGGCGCTGTTGTCGCATTCCAACTTCGGCAGTTCCCGTTCGGCCTCGGCCAGCAAGATGCGCGATGCCAGCGAGATCCTGCGCCGCACCGCGCCCACGCTCGAATGCGACGGCGAAATGCGCGCCGACGTGGCGCTGTCTCCGGAGATTCGCGCCAGGCAAAATCCCGATTCGACCCTCAAGGGCGAAGCCAACCTGTTGGTGATGCCCAATCTGGACGCGGCCAACATCTCGTTCAACCTGCTGAAAATCGCCAATTGCGACGGCGTCACCGTGGGGCCGATCCTGCTTGGCGCGGCCAGGCCCGTGCACGTCGTCACCCCATCGGCCACCGTGCGACGGTTGGTCAACATTACCGCGCTGGCGGTGGTGGACGCGGCGGGGTTGCATGCGGCGGGGAATAAATAATACGGGGTCTCCGGGCGAGCGTTGGGCAGGATCGACCAGCAAGCCGCTCGCCAGGATCTCATGGGATCATGCCTGCAAAAGAAACGCTTCCATTCACACCAAAGCGGGTGTTGGTGTGCAAACTTCTCCAGCATGGCGACGTGTTGCTCACTACGCCGCTGATCCGCGCCCTGCACCACTACTACCCCGGTGTCGAGGTGGATGCGCTGATTTACCGCGAAACCGAAGACATGCTGCGCTACAACCCGCAGGTGTCGCGTCGATGGATCATCGATCGGAACTGGAAAAAGCAAGGCTTGCGAACCCAGATCGGGCATGAATTGCGCCTGTGGCGGATGCTCAGAGATCAGCGTTACGACCTGTTCATTCATCTGACCAAGATCTGGCGTGGCGCGATTCTGGCGCGCGTCATGGGGGTGACGCGCAGCATTGCCTTCGAGATGTCGCACCGCAACAACATCCTTTGGCGAAGCAGCTTCACCGATCTGGCGCGGCCTCCCAAAGGGCCGTGTCAAAACGCGGTAGTGCAATTATCGACGTTGACGGCATTGGGACTGACGCCGAATGCCGAAGATTTCCCCTTGTTGTTGTCCGTCGACGAGACGGCGCGGACTGTTTTTCTCGATGCCCTGCGAGGTACCGGTTGGCAGGGAGAGCCTTATCTGCTGATTCATCCAGGCGCGCGCCAACTTTTCAAATGTTGGGAAGACGCCTCCTTTGCCGCCCTGATCGATGCTCTGACCATGCGCGGGTACACGATTGTACTGACGGGAGCGCGGGATGCGCGCGAAGCGCAGATGGCCTCCAATATTTTGGCGCTCCTCAAAGACAAGACGCGGGTGCATTCATTGGTCGGACAGTTGTCGCTTGCCGAACTGGCTGCGGCGATCGGTGAGGCGCGATTCTTTATCGGCGTCGATTCTGCGCCCATGCACATGGCGGCTGCGCTACAGACGCCGGGCGTAGTCTTGTTCGGGCCGACCGACGTGCATCAATGGTCGCCCTGGCAAGCGCCGATCACCGTGCTCAAGGCTTCCGACTGGACGACATTGCCGCATTTCAACAGTATCGACACCGCGACAACGTCGCGTTATATGGCAGCGATTCCGGTGGAGGCGGTGTTGGATGCGGTATTGGCGCGGATGAAAGAACAGTCTTGAGGTAAAACAACCGGCAGAGGTCACAACCTCGCGCCTCCGCTCGCCCGTTTGCGCATGGGCTTTGCGGAATTGTCGGCAACGATACCGTTGCGACCGATCAATACGTGCATGTATTCGGCCAGCGTGCTCAGGCGGGCGCTGGCCGGGTCGAGCGTGCGCGCGCGCTCGATCAGGGCGCGCGCCTGGCTGGCATGCGTATGGTTCCAACCGCGATGCTCGATGTGGCGCAGCAGGGCGAGCGCGGCATTGAACAGTACGACGGGGTGCCCCGGCATCTGGCGCACGGCGTCCATCATGGCTTCGACCGCGCCGGCATAGTCGCCGGTACGCGCCTTTTCGGCTCCGGCCTTGATGAGGTTGCGGACTTCTTCCTGCACATTTCGTTCGAGGCTCTTCGAGAGCAATTCCAGCCCGCGCGACTGGAGCAGCCCGCGCAGCGCGTTGACCGTTTGTTCGTCGCCGGTCACGCGCAGAATGTTTGAAATCACTTCGCTGCCTGCGGCTCTCATGTCATGGTCGAAACAGGCCTTGACCAACTCGCGGGACAGCCCCGGAGAAAGAAACGCGCCCGCGCTCGCGAGGCTGGCTGCCACGCTGAGTTCCACCCGTGCTTCTTCTGGATTGCCCGTATGCATATGGAGCATCGCGTTGGCAAGCGCCTTGCACAGCGCGGCATTGGGCTGGCTGCCGAGGCTGCGCTCGATGTCGCCGATGGTGTCGCGGGCGGCGCCTGTTTTATTTTGTGCCAGTTGCGCCTGTGCCAGCCGCACATGATCTTCGGGATTACGAAAACCGGAATTCGCACTCTGGCGGACGACCTCAGCCAGGGCCGTCTCGGCGGCGATGGCATTGCCTGCTTCCATCGCCAGTTCTCCGAGCCGTCGCCGGCGGCCCAGGCGGTAGGGCGAGCGTTCAACCGCCGTATTCAGAACCTCGCATGCGGCCTCGATCTGCCCGCTTTGCGCACGCACGCGGGCAAGGAGATCGTAAGCGGCCATGAATTTGTCGTTATCGGCGATCAGTTCGGAGAGCAGGGTATCGGCTTGTGCATAGTCTTTTTTGAATGCCAGACAGCGGGCCAGTCCCAGTTGCGCCCAGGCAATGTGCTGACTCTTGGCGATTTGGCGATAAATCGCCTCGGCTTCGTCGAGTTGTCCGGCGGCGATATAGAAACCGGCTTCGAGTCGATGGAAATCGAGCAGGTATTGCGGATAGGTGGTTTCCGCTTCCAGGCAGTACTCGATGGCTCCGAGCCAGTCGCCGATGGCGGCCAGTTGCCATGCTGGAAGAAGGGCCTCGCGTCTGTCTGCGATTCGCGCCAGACGCGCCTGAAGCGCGCCGGGGGCCAGGGGCGTGAGGATGTAATCGTCGGGCAGCAACTCGGCGGTTCCGACCACGCGCTCGTGATTGCGTTCGGCCGTAATCATCACGAACAGGGTCTCGCTGGTGATGATGTCGTGCTGGCGCAGGTCTTCGAGAAAATGTTGTCCGTCCTGGCCGTCGCCCAGTTCGAAATCGCACAGGATCATCTCGTAATGGCGTACCCGCAGGTGGCGCAGGGCGGTATGCGCCGTCACGGCAAAATGCACGACGGCGAACCCGAACGAAGACAACATATCGCGCAGCTGCGCGCGCAGCTTTGAATTGCTGGCGATGACGAGAACCTTTAGATCTTCAAATCTGGGCATGGCGGTGCATCCGAAAAACGAGACCCACGCGAGGAGGATGCTTTCCGGGGGTTATTTCAACGCGAAACCACGCGCCCGCAGAAGATCGACCAATTTATCGCGTCCGGCCAGAGACTCTGCGCCCGCGACGCGCTTGGACGAATGCACCGCCCAGGTGCCGTGCACGTTCATCTTCTGTTGCTCGTAGAAGCGCACCATTGCGGCGTTGTATGCTTCGATGCCGGGTTCCTGCGCATCGAGCGAATAACGCTCGAGGTGCAGCACGACCGACTGCGGCAATCTCGGTTTGATGCTCGTGGGGCGGGCGGGGTCGGGTTTGCCTACGCACATGCCGAAAACGGCGACGGTCTTGGGCGGCAGGCCGAGCAAACCGGCAACTTCCTCCGGATGGTCGCGCATGCTGCCGATAAAGACCACGCCAAGCCCGAGCGATTCCGCCGCCGCTGCCGCGTTCTGCGCCGCCAGCGCCGCATCGATCGCCCCCACGAGAAAGGCTTCGAGGTAGTCGAGCGCCCCGTCGGGGCGTTGGGTCATCTCGGTCAGGCGTTCCAGTCGGGCGAGATCGGCAATCCACACCAGTTGTAGCGGCGCTTCTGCAACATAGGACTGTTTGGCGGCCAGTTCAGACAGTCTTGCCCGTCGCGCCGGATCACGCACCGCGACCACGCTCCAGGCTTGCAGGTTGGACGAACTCGACGCCGATTGCGCGGCGGCGATGATCGCAGCGAGTTGATCGTCATCAACCTGATCGGGCAAAAACGCGCGTACCGAACGATGGCCGAGCAGATGCTCGATGACTGGCGACCATGCTGCCGGGGCGGGCAGGGAATCATCACCGTAACGTGCGGCAATGAGTTGTTTGGATGTGGACATGCGGTTCTCTCCTCGTGGGTCCGGGTCAGGACGCGCTCTACGGCGCGCAAACGGTGAGTATAAACAGACTGACGTAGCGACCCAAGTCAAAAATGCCGCTTTTCTTCCGTGTTTATCGCAGCAACATCGGCTTGCCTTCGTTGCTGATTCTGGTTGCCATCGAAATTGGTGATGACTTGACGCCTTCCTGGACACTCGGGCTGGGTCTCGTTTCTGGTATGATCCGGCGTCGGCTCGGTTCTCACAGGCTTGTTCCAAAATAACGAACTCGTATCGGTTGAGGTGTGCGTATGCCACAGCAATGAGAGGTAAGATCATGAAGAACAAATTTTTCTTGATTGGCATCCCAGGTTGCGGCAAGTCAACGCTTGGACGGCGGGTGGCAGACATATTGCAGATCCCATTTTTTGACACAGACACAATGGTTTCCAATAAATTGGGTAAGATGGGATTAGCCGAAGTATTCAGATCGTCTTTTGATGTATTGTATGTAGAGGAACAGAAAAAAGCCATTGCTCAGTTTTCCGAAATAGATACGCCTGCTCTTATTGCAACAGGCGCTGAAGTTGGCTTAATGCCTTATTGTGTCAGGTATATGGATAATATAGGGTATACTATTCATATTAAACGTGATCCAGAAACGATCCTTGAACATTTGAGAAACGACGGAGAAAGAGGACTCACTTTACGTAATGAAGCTGACGGAACAGAAATTGTTATGCGAGAAGAGGCTGTAAGGCTTTATGCTAAGAAACTTTCAGAATATCGTGAAGCAGCCCTTCTGATGCTGGACAATAATGGAAGTGAGGATGAAGGTGTCGAGAAGCTGAGTTTTCTGATTGAGAAGCTGATTCAGTGTGGTTGAGTAACCGGCTGGGCATTTATTATTGGAGCGATTCACATGACGTATCTTTCAAAACTGGATACCTATCGTCCTTCTGGCCGTATAAGTTGGCGTCTTCCGGTTTGCATTCTTCTGATAGGTTTTCCTTTTGCTGCGTTGTTTGCCTGGCTTTATGCCAGTGCGCTTATGACGCGCTTGCCTGTTTTATTGACGCCCGTCATCAGTTTTTTATTTGCAATAGCCTGTGCTGTGTTTGGAGCCTATGTGGTTGAGAAAGGGCATTCGCGCTCAGTTGCTGCAAATACTGCAACAGGTATTTTGTTATGTTTTGTTTTTATTTGGCTTCGTTGGCTGTTCGTTTTCAGAGCGATGGGAAGCGATGAAGTGGTCCGTTTTGTGTCGAGCAATCCCTGGGCAGAACTCCAGATGCTCTGGGAGCTGGCCGTCGCAGATTCTCTGGCAAATCCACGCATGTTATCCCCCGTGGTGCGTTGTGTTGTCTGGGCCGCAGAAGTTGGGTTCTTCGCGCTTTTTATGGCTGGGTTTTCACGTCTTTGTGCCCGTGACCCTTATAGTGAGACCGCGCATTGCTGGGCGAAAGAAGAAAAATTGGTAGCACTGTTTCCTCATGTTCAGAACATGGAAGCTTTGGCTAAAGATCTTTTGGA
>JGI24702J35022_10000656_pt1 | contig 20984 bp, 5 predicted proteins | sample TergutTh196P4_FD_35022 | JGI IMG/M metagenome (IMG submission 35022)
CNCCCCGCCTCTCTCCCTGATGAGGGAGAGGGAGAACTGCTTCAACGGTAAGTGGGTTTTGATTCAGCTTTCATGCGTTTGTAGTGTGCGCCCTCGTTTGATAATCACGCAATAAATATAGTATCATTGAAAAAACGGGGAGATAAAATGATAAAATCAGGCATGGACAATAAAGGGTTCGGGCTTATCCAGATGCTGATAAGTTTAATTATACTTGGAACTTTAGGCATAACCGCGTATAAAAGTTATTTTGCGTCCGGCCAAAAAAATCTGAAAGAAGCTGAAAATGTATACGGGAATGCCGTTCCGGAGCCGGTGCCTGCGCAGATTCTGAAAACTGAAAGCGTTCATACAAGAAAAGCAAAAGAGCTTGAGGGGAGAGTTTTTATAAACTCGGTCGTAACGGCTGAAAAGACTTATGAAGCCGTTAACGGCAAGTATTTATATACCGGATGGACTTCCTCAAATCGGGAACTTGGCGTCAGCGCGTCGGGCAATCAGTATTTTAAAGAGTTTTCGGTAGAGAAAAAAGCCGGAGGCGGATTTATAGTTAAAGTACGCGGCAGCGGCGAACTTGAAGGCGTTATTTTGACCTCCGAATAGCAGACTTTTTCTGACAATATATCAGCGCACCTGCAGCTGTCTTGCCCGCAAATTTGAAAGATAGTGAAAAATTTAGTACAATTCTGACATTATTTTGAGGTTTTGTTTAAAAAAATTATATAAAGAAATTGAATTTTCAATTACTTTAGATGGGCGGATGGCGGAACTGGCAGACGCACAGGACTTAAAATCCTGAGGCTCGCAAGAGCCGTGAGGGTTCAATTCCCTCTCCGCCCATTTTTTTATTTTATAAGGAAGTGTTTTAAATGAGCGAAACGCGCGATGTTCTTGTGGATTTCGGAACAATAGAAAAAAATATACCGAAATACAAGCTTAAAAACAGAGGGATCGAGGCTATACCTACTGACAAAATAGTAGGCAGTCTCGGCAGGTATAATGATTTTTCAGAAAACCTTCTCCCTCACCGCGGAGATATGGGCATACGTTATGAAAGCATAAAGAAAGGGATGCTCAACGGCATTATATTTCCGCCTATCAAGGTTTATCAGGTATTGGACAATTACTTTATCATTGACGGCCATCACAGAGTGATGGTGGCGAAAAACGTTTTTAACGCGAAGTATATAGACGCGGAAGTTTTGGAAATCCATTTCGATTTTGAAATTTCTCCCAATAAAACTTATACATACAGCACCGACAGCGCCAAAGGTTTTTTGATAAAACTTGAAGAGCATTTCTTTCTGCTGAAAACGTGCCTTTCAAATGTCGTTTTGAAATATCCTTTGAAAGTTACCGAACTTGTGAGCTTCGGAAAACTGTTTGAAGAGATCGAAAATTACCAAGACAGCCACAATAAAGGCGAATTTCAGAAAAAACCGATAATATACGCTTCATATCATTGGTACGAACACCGTTTTCTTCCGGCGGTGGCGATTATTGAGGAAGAGGACGTTTTGAGAGGCTTTCCGCACAGGACATATACGGATCTTTATGTGTGGATACAGCAGCATAAATATTATCTTAGCCAGAAAGTCGGGTATGATGTCGGTTTTGATTTTACTGCGCACGATTTTTTCGAAAAATATAAAAAAGTAAGAGCTCTTTATCTGATCCCTTCAATGATAAGAGACGTTTTGCGCGGCGTCAAGGAACAGATAAAAGGCAATTAACAATTCCGGAATAATATTATCCTATCAAAGTTTAGAGCTCCTGCCGGTAGAAATTTACTTTTTTTACTAAAAATTCACAACTTTTCCATTTATTTTGGATAAATAGGTACTAATATATCAGTATGAAGTAAAGAATCATGTTACAGGGAGTAAATTGGCAATAACAAAGTTATAGATTTGGGTATTACAATGTTTTTAAAAAGAGCGCTGTCAATCTGGATGTTTTCCGGAAGAGGTTTCTTATTTAATAAGAAACTGATAGCGTTCTTTATACTTATAAGCCTTTCGGTAAACGGATTTGCGCCGGGCGTGGCGTCAGCGAGCAGATACAGTTTTGTAATGACTGCGGCAATGATTGCCAAAAATGCGGCGGTGCAGCTATTTAAAAACTGTAATGCGCCGCTTACGGAGATAACGGAAAAATTTCATATTAATCTTTTTAATTCTTTAGACAATACGCCGATTAACCGTTCAAAAGATGATGCGGGAAAGAAAGAAGAAGCCTCAAAAAATCCCTGCAGTGCGGTTGGTTTTTATATGATTCATAAGACATTCAACAAAAAACCCCTGGAAGCGCAAGACAATGATAATTACCATTACTTGTCAGGCAATTTTATACCGGACAAGTTAGTAATTGATTCCGAAGCCAAAAAGAGTTTTGCCTTAAGCGGGATAATAATTTTGTTTTTAATGTTTATAGCTGCGATATTGAGGAGAAAAGGGCTTGACGAATATATTAATACTATAATAAAAAATAAAAAGTATGGAAAAAGAATTCTCGGTTTACGATAAAACTAAGCCGAGAATTCTTTTTTTATGCATTAATTGATAAGTGTGGAGTGAGCGGCGAATGGAAAATGACAAAACGGCCAGAGCTCCTCTCAACTTCCCAACTTCCAAGCTTCTGAGCTTATCAAATAGGGGATTTTATGAAAATCAAAGAAAAAATTATGGATTATTTTCGTAAGTACCGGGGAAGAAAAGTATTCACGAAAAGCGTATCGCTGGCAGTGGTAATATGTTTTTTAATAAATATTGCCAATGTGCCTGCATTTGGTCAGTTTACAAAATCCGATGAAGAGTTGATGAAAAAAGAGTTAAAGATTAACAATAAACACGAAGCTGTTATAAATCCGCGCATGGTCAAGCCGGTCAGCGAACAGGTAGGAGTGGATGTTAGCGCGGTAACCGATTTAAACGAAGGTACGAAAAGAGAACTGGACAGAAAAGATATGGCGATTATCAGTATCGGCGTAATAAATGAAAAAGCAAGAAACGGCAAAGAGCATATGGTAGGTTCGCTGGATGATAAAGGCGAGATAAATATCTACAGCGGCGACAGCAGCCGGCCGTTTGATAAGAAGACGGAAGAAGATTACAAATTCAGAGCGCAGCAGGTGATAGATTCAGGGGCTAAGAGGGATGAGTATATAGCAACTTACAGCAGAGAGTATTTAAATTCGAACGGGAATCAAAATATTATTGAAAGCGGAGAACATGCTGAGCCGCAGCCGCAAAGCATTGCCAAGGAGGTTGAGCATAAAGAAGATATGGCAGAAATAGAAGGAGATACGGTAAAAGAAAAAGGAGTGGAACAGACCGTACAAAAAGAACAATTGCAGGTGGTAAGCGGGCAGAATGTTAATGAGCAAAGCGGCGAGAGCAAACAAAATGAAATAATGTTGATGATAAAAGACAAGAAAGACACAATATCCGTAACAAAAGCGACGATAGCAAAGGTACAGATTAATGCGGAGAAAGCGGGACTGAATCTGGTTGTAGAAAAAGATTTTTCCGGAGATAAAAATAAAATAGAGATATACAGCAGCAAATTCACCGGTGAAAACGTATTTGTGGGAAAAGCCGGCGGACAGATGGCGTATCCGACGCATGAGGGAAATGTTGAAATAAGGGGATCGCAAAAAACGATAAATATAGGCGGAAACGAGTTTGAAAGTACGGGAATATCCCTGGTGAGAGGAATTCCGCAGCAGCAAGACGATAATACGATAAACAAAAAGACGGAAGGTTTATTTTTTTCAGAATTGTTAAATGTATATGATAAAAAAATAACGGATAAGCAGATGGAAGGAGTAAAAAAAGGTTTATCTGAAAAAGAAGAAGTAGATATTGTAACAGCTGCGTCTAATACGGTAAGGGAAGTGATAAATCATACAAATAAGGGAGTATTTACTCTTTTGCCTGCGGCAGACATTGCGGCGGGCATTTTTGGCGCGGCAGATGTCAAAGAAGATAATGCCGGCAGCGAAAGCACCCAACAGGCTGCTTTAAGCGTGGCGGCGGATATTCCTTCAGCATCTGTAAGTCCTGCAAATATGATTGCGGAAACCGTTGTTGAAAGTAAAGATTTTGACATTCCCTATGCAAGCGGCAGAAGCCTTGAAGCAATTCAGAAAGAAGACATTTCATCCCTCTCCGCCATTGCGAGCGGCGAAAGTACCGAAGCAATCCGGAAAGAAAGCCCGAAAGATGAAGATTATAATTATGTTGTAGAAGAACTTGCCAAACAAACAGGTCTGTCAAAAAAAGAAGTGGAAGCCGGACTTGACAAAATAGACAATGTCCAATTAGACAAATCAATGGGCATATTAGCGTCATTATTAAAGAATGGAGCAGATATAGTCAATTGTTCTACAGACGCTTTGTCAAAAGTTTTGCAATCTTCGCTTACGGCGCCTTTGGCTTTAGCGGTTTTGGTTAGCGACATATCAAGCGGAGCATTTGCGAAAAATAATACCGGCGAAGATTCGCAAATAATGATAAGCGCCGCGGCATTGCAGGAAGCAGCGGCAAAAGAAGGCAAAGAATTATCCGGCAGGGAAATAACCGCGCAAGATTTAGACGCCGCATTGAAAGACGGCGGACAGGCGATATTACACGTATCTGCGGACGGCAAAAGCGTTGCCGACCATTATATAACATTATCAAAAGACGCCGACGGAAAAGTAAAAATACAAGATATCAACAAAACGGAAATCACAGTTGACGAAAAAGATTTAGCCGGATATTTGCAGAATACGTACAACTGGACCGGCGGCATTGCATTGACTGAAAATCAAAATACCGGAACGCCGGTTAACAATGAAAAGCTTCAATCAGCGGTTGGGGCGGTGTCTAACAGTATGCCGCTTAATGTTATTAAGATTTCTGATACAGATAACAATATCCCGACATATATCAAGAAAATGATCAGTCCGGTAAATAAGAAAGATTCCGCAAAGCAGAAAAAAATAAATGACGTAAAATCAAAATATAAAACAGAGTACAAGAAGATAGAAGAATATGCCTACAGCGTAAAGAAGTATACGTCCAAACAAAAGGAAGCGTTAAAGCAAAGAATAAGCGATGCGGTAGACAATGCGCCGGCAAATAAGACATTGACCGCGAAAGAAAAAAAGAAATTGAAAGAAGAGATATTCAATACATATGTAAGCAGAAGAGAGGCGCTTGTTACAAAACGGGAAAAGTGGTTTGAAGCACAAGTAAAAGATTTAAAAACCAAGAGGAATGCGGCGATAAGAGCAATAAGCAGCGGCAAGGGAACGGATGTTGCGGTAAAAGAGTTTGAGACTGCATTAAATAAGCTAAATACATATGTGGACAATGTCTATGCAAGACGCGAGCTAAACAAAAAGAACAATGCGTATACAAAAACAATGAACGGACTTGCAAATTTCGGCGTTGACTATTTAAACAAACACGGCAAAGCAAAGCCGGAAGAACTGAAAAAAGAATTAAACAAAGAAGCAGGGAAACTGGTAAAGAAATATTATGCTACAAACGCTGATATAAAAGATGCAAAATGGAAACCGGCAGAATCATCATCCTCATCTAAAGAAATGCCTACGGATTTAAAATTCGGACAGGAAGGCGCGACGGCGACGGAATGGAAACCGGCAGCATCCTCATCTAAAACAAAAGAAATAGCTACAGATTTAAAATTCGGACAAGAGGGCGCGACGGCAATGCCGATAGCTGCTGATACTGCGAAAAAAGCGCCGGTAACGGCAAAACAAAAAGAAATAAATTCGATTAACACAAAATATAGAGCAGAATACAAAAACATAAAAGAATATGCCTACAGCGTAAAGAAGTATACGCCCGCTCAAAAGAAAGCGTTAAAAGAGAAAATAAGCAAAGCCGTGGAAAACGCGCCGGCAAATAAGACATTGACCGCGAAAGAAAAAGAAAACTTAAAAGCCGAGCTGTACAAGATATACATAAGCAAAAGAAATACGCTTGTTAAAAAACGTGAAGACTGGTTTACAAACCAAGTAAAAGACTTAAAAACCAAGAGGAATGCAGCGATAAGAGCAATAAACAGCGGCAAGGGAACGGATGCCGCGGTAAAAGAGTTTGAGACTGCATTAAATAAGCTAAATACATATGTGGACAATGTCTATGCAAGACGCGAGTTAAACAAAAAGAATAATGCGTATACAAAAACAATGAACGGGCTTGCAAATTTCGGCGTTGACTATTTAAACAAACACGGCAAAGCAAAGCCGGAAGAACTGAAAAAAGAATTAAACAAAGAAGCAGGGAAACTGATAAAGAAATATTATGCGACAAACGCGGACGTAAAAGCCGCAAAAGGAAGTACAATAAAATCCTCAACTAAAAAAGAAGACGCCGAAGCTGAAGATTATAATTATGTCGTAGAAGAACTTGCCAAACAGACAGGCCTGTCGAAAAAAGAAGTAGAAGCCGAACTTGACAAAATAGACGATGCCCAATTAGGCAAATCAATAGGCATATTGGCGGCATTGCTAAGAAACGGAGCGGATATAGTCAATTGTTCCACAGACGCTTTGTCAAAAGTTTTGAAATCTTCGCTTACGGCTCCATTGGCATTAGCGGCTTTGGTTAGAGACATATCAAGCGGCGCATTTATAAAAAATAATACCGGCAAAGCCGGCGGCAAAGGCTCACAAATAATGATAAGCGCCGCGGCATTGCAGGAAGCCGCCTCAGAAGAAGGAACAGAGTTATCCGGCAGAGAAATCACCGCACAAGATTTAGACGCCGCATTAGAAGACGGCGGACAAGCAATATTACACGTCTCTGCAGACGGCAAAACCGATGCCAACCATTATATAACATTATCAAAAGACGCCGCCGGAAAAGTAAAAATACAAGATATCAACAAAACGGAAATCACAGTTGACGAAAAAGACTTAGCCGGATATTTACAAAATACATACAACTGGACGGAAGGCGTAGCATTGACGGAAAATCAAAATATCGGTAAAGCCGTAAGCAAGGAACAATTGCAGGGAAGTAAGGGGGCATTAGGTACAACATCAACTGATCAACCGACAATAGGTTTTAATGGACAACCGCGTGCTCCATATAATCCTAGTCCTCAGATATACACTAATCATGGAGGAACAGGACTTAGGCTTAAGACTCGTCAAGAGAGATTCGGTACGTATATAAGTCCTATTGGAAAATACAATAAAAAAACAAAACGTTGGGATAGGAATCCTGATTATCATAAACAAATACGACAGCAGCAAGCCATGATAAACTATAAACCTACTGATCCTTTCACAAATACAATCAACGGAATTTTTAATAGTTATATAAAGAATCCAATTAATGATTTTATAAATGACCCAATAGGATGGGCACTTAAAAATACTTTTCCGCTGAACAGTTTAAGAGAGGCATATATATTGCTCCAACAGGCTGATGTTTTTGGCGGTGTTACAAAACTGCAGGCCGCAGATAAAAACTACTTGGATAGTTTGGACTCTCTGGATGGAGAAGGACATAAAAATGGAGGTGTAACAACTCAATTGGTTATAAATGATCCGGAAAACGGTATCACGGGATATCGTATAATTGAGCCGGTAGTAATAGACGGTAAAATCGTGAATCAAGTTTCTTATGTTATTAATAAGGATTGCCTTGGCGAGAATTTATGGACTGTGACTGTTGCCTCTGACGGCACAAGCAGTACTGATATGAATATTAATGACAGACCGCAGGGGCGCGCTAATATACTAAAAAAAGCTATGACATCTAAAGAAGACGGCGTTTATAACTTAGGCCCAAATTTTATCATTACAAGAAAATCTGACGGAAACATTCAGAAAACCACTACTAAAATGAGAACCGAAAAGAAAAACGGAGAAATCGCAAGCGGCGCAGGCACTACTACAATAAATGAAATCGAGACAAATAAATCCACCGGACAAACCGTGTCAATAAATACTTATCGCGTAAGAGGCAACGGTTTAGCAGGCGATAAAAATAATTTTTATCAGATGGCCAATCATGACGAAGATTTCTTAGTAAATTCCACGGTGATAAAAGAGTCGGCGTATTTTAATCCTGACGGTTCTTTGGACTATACTCAAAAACTTTCAGGCAAATCTTATATGGATTCTAATATGAATATGCAGGCTTATAATCTTACGGGTACAATGACAATGAACGGCATTACTATTGATGTTACCGAAAAATATAAGTCCGAAGGATATTATCAAGCTGTAATGAACGATTTAAGCCAGCTAGGATACGGGGAATGCTTGGCTTTGCCAGAAAACGGGCTAGACACAAAATTTGACGGAATAAATTTAGATAACAGTTTTATTTTTTACGTTGATAACGGCATATGGGGTAAAAGTGCCGTCATAATAGACATTAGCGGCAATAAAATTGAAGGAAATGCCGGCTGGGACATTTCTGACAATAGGGTTGTTATAGAGTCTAATGAAGAGTCTGGCGACGGTTCCAAGAAGAATATAAGGATACATAAAGGCGATGACGGCCGCCTGAATTTTGAAATTTATTGGCATAAAGAAGAGGAGGTTCATAACGAATATACCCACAAGGACGATATCGTTACTACAGACAAACCTATTGAGTATGGAAGTATATCATATAACCATAATGACGGCAGCGTAGAAACCAACAGCGTTAAAGATAAAGGAAACGGCAGATTAGAACAAAGAAATACGCAGACCGATATTCTGGGTAATACTACAATTAAACTGATTGAGGGTACCTATAATACTGCAGGCGTGTATGATGAGGATTTATTCAAAAACCCTAATCATTTTCTTGACATAAAAGGCTATGAAATTAAAACCGATTCCAAAGGTGTAGAAATATCACATATTACCATGTCGGGTAATTTGATCAACATTAAATGGGATGACGATTTTCGTATGGTACATTACGAGTATGATAATTATACGGAAGTAGATACGCGGACAGGATTGACAACTACTTATGTGAGCGGTAGCTGGTCAAAATCAGAAGTAGAAACAATAGATGGAACAAAGGACAAGGAAATATATAAGGATGTAAGTATTAAAATTACTGACAGTTATGGGAATTTGTTGGAAACAAGACTTGTAAACGAAATCTTTACTACACAAACGTTTTATTTTGACACTTACTCTTATACAGAAAAACATTATGAAAAGAAAGAGATAACAACCACTTACTCTGACGGCAGCACAGAGACTTTTAAAGCAGAAAATTATATTGAAAAGACTACCAATTCCTATTCTGCGGCTCACAGTAAAATAGTAGGCGGAAAGGAGACAATAAAAACAGAATCCAGCAAAACGGAAATATCGGCATATAAACAAACTTATACCGGAGATGGCAATACGATTGAGATAATCAATTATACCTCAAGCTATATTGCTTATAGCGACAATAGCAGCCATACTTCCGAAAAGGCGGATGAAATAAGTAAAAATGGCAGAGTAATAAAGAATGTTACGAGAGAAACTTCTGTTGATGCTTCCGGATATTCTACGACATCTGGCAGCGGGTTTGATGGCGTTAAGGTAGCTTCTGATTATTCGGGAATTCACACTATCGCTGCCGAAATGATAGGCAATAGCACTGTAAGACAAGGATATGCCGAAATAAAAGATTGGACTTTTAACGCGCAGGTGAGAACGGCTGTCGTTGTGGCCGCAATTGCTGCGACAGTGGCTGTGACCATATTATCTTTTGGTACTTTAGCGGCCCCAATGGTTGCTGCATGGGGAGCAATTTTGGGTACCGGATTTGCTGCAACGGCAGCCGCGGCCGCCACAATAGCTGTAACTACGGCCGTAGCTGCTTATATGGCTGCGGATGCTGCCCGTACTTCCGCAATGTGCTTTCAAAAAGGAGATATTAAGGGAGGCTTGGTATTTGCGGCTATAGCAATTGTAACTATCGCATCAGCGGGAGCTCTTGGTGAAGCTGCTGTAGGTATTGTAGAAGGTGTCGGCGCTTTAAGGGCCGCAATGGCATCAGGGGAGGGATTGTTTACGCAATTGTTTATACAAGCAGGCGAACAATTTCTAAAGTCGCAAGGTATCAATATAGCAGAGCAGATGTCAAAGGATATTGTCATTAAAGCAGGAGAGTATGTGGTTAAGCAGGCCATAATTAATACTGTAAAACAAATAGGTATAAGAGCCGCAATAGGAACTATCTCAGGATTTGTGGGTGATATCGGTTATCAGCTTTATGCAAACGGAGGGGATTTCGGAAAAGTTGATTTGAATGAAGCTCTAACCTGGGCAGCTATAGGAGGTTTGTCCGGAGCGGCTTCCGTAAATGTCATGGCCGGAAATAGAGGCGCTGCGGAGATATTATCGATCGGGATGAACACCGTGATTATGAAAAATTCCGTTGAGTCTGCAGTATATAATTTTACTCATGATAATTTTACCGCGGGCATAATGGATTTGGCTCTTATATCCGCTTTTTTATTTGTTTCCGCGCAGAACCGCGTAATGAATAAAACCGGAATGGCGCCTAAGGGTAAGTCTGGCGGCAGTAATCCAGAAAACATCGAATCAAAAGGGTTTAAAGATAAACTTACGGGTATTCCGTCGGCAGCTAAAAATAAAATTAACTCTTTTTACACGGGCGTTAAAGACATTAACATTACCCAATCAATGAAAACTTTTACGGGGAAAATTGCAGGAGTTAGCGCGAAAGCAATGCAGCAGGCAATGGTAAACGGTGTAAGAGTCGGCATGGCTACGACTTCCTTATACATATTGCAGACAGTTTCAGGCAATATAATGGACGGTAAAAAAATATGGGAAGGTTTATTGGATAAAGATGGAGGGATATCAAATATTACGACAATGTATGCTTTAGGCATTGTACTCGGGGTTACTCTTAGCGCGGCAGCTCCTTCGTTTACGAAAACTTGGACTGAACAGAATATAGAAGGCGGATTTATACAAATATTAGGAAGCCCGCTTGCGACTTTATCCGAGTCTATGCAGGCCGCGGTCCATCTTTCACAGTTTACAGCGGTTGTGTCTCCTGCGCTTAGTTTAGGAGGGGCATTGCTTGTCGGGCTAATTAACGATATAGATAAAGTTTTTGCTTCAATTGGCTCTCCTATTTCCGGCGGGTTTGGCAGCGTGATTGAATTTTTCGGCGGGACCGGTGACGAAAGCCTCATAAATTCTGAAAAGCGCAATACGGCTCTCAAAAACGCTTTTGTTTCCTATGGAGCATTGTTATTTGCGGGCAAAAATGACACAAAATTAGTTATCTTTGGATGGGATACAGGATTAGGTTTTGGTGAAAACGGCACTGTTGACCCTGATGTGACTGCTTATAGCAAATGGAACGAAACAAGACATTCGTTTGCAACAGGTTTAATAATGTCTCCTTTCTTTAAGATGGCAATTCCCGGTACGGAGATGTTTAAAAACAGTGGCGGCAGTGTTGGGGCATGGATAAATAGACAGACAACCAGAATTGCCGAACAAGGCAATGTTATTAATGCCTTTTTAGGGGCATTTGGCGCAAATACTGAAGGGAAAATTCTCGGTAGTATTATAGGGCAAGGATCTATGATAAGCACAGCTCTTGGCATCCAACAATTTATGTGGATAGGCTCGGCCGGAGCAAAAATCGGAGCCGGACTTGACTATTTATTAGATTTACCTCCAACCTACACATCAACAGAAGGCCAGCAGGTCGGTTTGTTTGAGTTCTTCCTGCAAAACGCCTCGATGCTTTTTGTTCCGATGGGCTTGAATGCCAAAGGGAAGTCTTACTATGAAAGCATAGATACTATGAACGGCAAATACGGCAAAGATGCAGCCAGAGCCGAAGCATTAAAGGTTAAAGCTAAATACGGCGAAAAGTTTAATGAAGAGTTAAGTAAGATGTCTCCTCAAGAAGCGCAGCAACAACAGATGATAGGAGCCGAATTGTTGGCTAAAGCTAACAAAACCATAGTTGAAACATCTTCTGCCCGTGAACTGAATGCGGCTGTGAGCGAGAATGGAAAACATTATGAATTCAAAAATTACAAGTTAGACATAGTTGAAGCCCCTGAAATTCTTAAAAATGATTTAGAAATAAGAAGGCTGGCAGTTGAAAAAGTGGCAAAAGAGGCAAAAGAAGGAAAAGATGGTGAGTATAAGAGTTCAAATGTGGATGTTCTTGAAGCTATGCAAAGAGAAATTGGAACTGGAGGAGGGTCAAGATTTACTGCCGATTTCATTGCGGAAATGGTGAGATTAGAACATGTTGACGCATTGAAAAAAGGCGGAAATGAGGGCAATAAGCGGGCTGCGGAGATAGAAGAAACGGTAAAGCAATTCAATGAAGAGATAAATAATCAAATAATTGAAAACTTTGGAAGAACAGATTTATTCAATGCTATTGACCTTCTTAATTCGGTTTACGCCGACAGAGAGTTTGTAAACAAAGTATCAGAGGTGACTGTAATACAGGATATGCGGGAATTGAAAGAACTTAAGAGCGGTGAATCTACTTTTGAAATTATTGAAAAACAAGTTTCTAATAAATCCGCTATTGAAGAGATCGAAGGGCGCCTCTCTAAATTGACTCCAAACGAGCGTGCAGTTTATGATAAGATTTACGAATTAATAGAAAAAGCCGAAAGCAAGGAAATTTCAGCAAAAGAGTTCAGCTTGATTTTGAATACTAAAAACGCTGAATTTGCGGCAAGGGATTTATATTTGTCAGGAGAAAAAGGAAAAGAAATAACTAAAACCAGAAAAGAAATCAAAACGTTAGCGGAGAAAGTAAGAAAACAAAGCTTTGACGAAATGAAAGAGACATTTAAGAAGAATAAGGCGCATTCAGAACTTGATCCGCAGCGCGCAGAAGAGATTAATAATGAAAGGCTTGCAGAAGAATCCATAGCAGATATGCTTACACAAAGCGAATCTTACAAAAATGAAGGCAGAAATATAGAAATGCCTGTTAATTACGATAGTATTGTTAATTCTCAAATAGTCGCGCGCAACGATATTGAAAATATTCTCAAGGGAAGTAAAGAATATGAAAAGCTTTCAGAAAAAGAGAAACAAGATTATGGCAATACCATTGAAAAATTTATTGAAAATAACTTTGAACTTGGCAAGATAGAAGGTGAATTTGGGTATGAGTATATTGAAAATTCATTAAAATCGGAAGATTTTAAGAGAGCAAAGACACGCATAGAACTTACCGGCAAATTATACGACACTAAAAATATGTCGCCGAAAGACAGAGTAGAGAAAATATTTGAATTTAAAAAAGATCTTATGGAGGCACAAGAAGCCGAACTGAAAGCAGGTGAAGAAGCCATGCTTCAAGAGGCAGAAAATAATAAAGATAAAGCAGAAATAAAGAAAAATACAGAACGAGCAATAGAAAGCTTGAAAGAAATGAACATGAAGACGCTTATATCAGAGTATTTAGGAGTTACCCAAGGCGTTTTGAGCCGTAAAGCTTCAAATGACATGTTGTCTAAGATTCGTTCTCAAAAAGGTAATACGTCAGCGTCGATAGAAGAGCAGAAAATTGTTTTAGAAGTTTTTGAATTGTTGGGAAGTCCGGACTATTTTGACTCTATAAGTAAAACAGCCGAATACAATAGTAAAGCAATGGAAAAATTGAAAGTTTTATTTGAAAATTTTGCAAGAAACCACTGGGATAAGTTTGATTCCGTAATAGAAGATTTCATGGGAGAACACAAATTAAAAGAGATAACGGATTTACGAGATTTCATCGCAGATACAGGGGATAAAGGTTTTGAGATGACCCAAAACCTTAGAAATAAGATGGCTAAAAATGCTTTTGGCGTTAAATCGGAAGCCGATCTTTCTTTCTCGGAACGTCTTGCTTTAGATTTGAAGATAAGCGAAATAGGTTACGAAATACCTTCATTAAAAAAACAGGCAAAAGATGAAGATTTAAACAAATTTATTACGGATAAATTTAAAGGAGAGCATACAGACACATTCGGTGTAGGAATATTAGGGCGAAATAATGTAAAAGGAACTAATACGCTGAATCAGGTATTGATGTTGCATGAAAATTTACTGGGCAGAGTTTCGGCTGTTTCCGCAGGCGGAGGCAAGACTTTTGTATATATGTGGACATATTCATCTTATTTCAGTATGGTTAAGGATGCCAGCAAGGGAGAGTTTTTAGGGGCAAAATCCACTGACGCCGAGCAAGTTGGCGGATATGAGAAAATGCAAAATAAGTATATGTGGAAGATGCTCGGCATAGAGACGGTCAACGGCGAAAAATTGTATAAAGATCATAAATACGATGATTTAGCTGATAAGTATACCGGTAATTTGAAAGCAAATTCTAAGGGAAGAGTTATTACGTATTCTATCGGGCAAAGAGGATTTGTGGAACTGCAGGCAAGAGTCGGCAAAGGCGGAGAAAAGTTGGATGTTGCATTAGATAATGTCCATTTAAGAGTTGCCGATGAAGCTGACGTGGCGGCTTTGAGCAAAGTATCGTTTATTATGGGAAGCGGCGATAGTAAGGTTAATCCCACCAGAGCTAATTCAATATATAATGACTTAAAAACATTGAGTAAAGTAATTAAATCAGAAGATATCAATGTTAAAGCAGAGTCCAAGGAAGCGCTCAAAGATAATGAGTTTACGGTGATAGACGGAAAAGTAGAGTGCGGCAAAGCGCTTGAAGGTGAAATTTTGAAACAATTTGACAAGTCGGCAAAGAGTTTGCAGGGTATGAAAAACGGAGAACAGATAAGCAATATAATGAGAGCTATGTATGCCATGGAAGCAAAAAATCAGGGTATAGAATCCGTTGCGTTTGCGAAAGGAGAAGATGGATTCTTGCAGCCTGCGTCAATCGAATCAGGAACCAGACAGAGCAATACTACTGACCAGAGCTCTTCATATAATGTAGCGCTTACAGCTTTAGAGATAGCAAGGCTAAACGGTGGCAAATTCGCAGAAAGATTTACGATAAAAGGCGAAGACGGTTACAGTATAGATATACATCAAGTCAAGAAATCAGTAAGCATAGGAGAGTCCACAATATCGCAGATTTTCAGCAGAGGCCAAGACAGGACTCTTAATTGCGGAGGTTCAGGCACCCTTGACGTTGCAAGGGAAGTAGCTCATACGATTTTTGGAGGAGAAGCCGTTGATATTCAGGCATCATCTATGGAAAAGACCGTTGGCGAGCTTGGAAAGAGGCTTACGATAGAAGAATATAATCATAATAGGACGAAGGAAATATTAAAAGAAGTTTTGGAAAATGGCGGCGTAAAATCTGAAATAGTTGAAGATGGCTATTTTAAATCAACTGAAAAACCAACTGATTATCAGAACAAAAAAACCGGACAATATTATGAAAAAGTTACGACGAAAGATAAAGATAAAGCTGATTTAATGATAAAAGACGGTTTTAAGTGCGATACCGAAGGCAACAGAATAGGACTTACCTTCGGCGCTATGGATATGTCTTATAATGCCAATCTTATGATAGAAGCGTTGGCTGAAATATATGCCAAAAAAATAAATGAAAATCCCAGCATGAAAATGACCGTTGATAAGGAATTATGGATAGAAAAGATTAAACAAGCAACTAATGGTGAGCAGCTATCTGAAGTTTTGGAATACGTAAGAAAAAATTATGAAATACTTGGCAAAGAGACTGAACAAATGCAAGTTATAGACGCGAATATTGCTGAAACAAGCCCTGAAAAAGTAAGCACAATGGCTGAAACAATAGGCAAAATAACGTTTACTAACTTAAGCAGTTTGAGAGGTATAGATTATAAGAGTATTGATTTGTATGTGTTGGATGCGCACAACTTCCCAAGCAGCGAATTGCTGCAGGCTATAGGAAGAGCAGGGAGAAATAGTGAGTATGGCAAGTCCGCTACTGAAGTTACGCTGTTTATGGATAAAGACAGCGTTAAGAATACGATTCAGGAAATGAATAAAGTTGATAATTATTTTAAAGAAAATGGAAGTAAAGGATTGTTTGCAGATAACGAGCAGTTAAACAGTAATTTCAAGGAAGCTTTAAAATTAGACAGCAACGACGGAGAATATTTTAACAGTGCAAAAACCGCCCAGGATATTGTTGAGATGGTGTCCGTCTATAAGTCTATGAAATTAAAATCCGAATCTATTATGTTTAAAGCCAGACAGGAAGCGGAAAATATACTTGTTAAAGAACCTTTGTCTGATATGCTTGCTTTGGCAAGAGATGCCGGCAATACTAAAGACGCTGAATATTTGCAGTGGTTATATGAGAAAGCGATTCAGAATTCGGAAAGCAATATTTTCGGCGGAGGGAAAAGCGCAGCTAAAGGCGAATTAAGCGATCCCATTAAGACAATGGAAGAAGCTTATACAGGCGTATTAAAAACGGCAAAAGCTACATTAACAGAGGCATACAGAAATACGAGCGATAGTTATATCAAATATAAACTTTTAGAAAGAATTATGGATATAGACAGTATGCTTCTTGTGGACGGCGTGTTTACAAGAGTGATTGATTCCGCCAACACAAAAGGGAGCGACGGTTATTTTGACTCTACTTTTGCCGGCGCAAGCAGAGAAGTAAGTTTTTCAAGGGGATTGAGCCCTGCCAGAGACATTGCTGAAACATTGGGCAAGTTAAGCCGGCATGTGCTGCCTACGGAGTCGTCTTCTAAGAGCGAAATCAAAAATGTTAAAGTAGAAGAATCTTTTGCAACTGATAAAATGAATGCTGAACAGAAAGCTGCGGCAAAAGAGATCACGGATATTATTAAAAAGAATCCTGATTATTACTATGAAACAATCGGCGGAGAAAAAATGCTGAATAATAAAGGTAAGATATTTGTTGCCTTAATAAACCAGACTATAAAAAATGAAGATGAGGATAAAAAAGGCATTGCCATGCTTAGCAAATTGACGGGTATGGACATTGATCTTGATTCTTTATTAACTGAGAAAGATGAGAAGGTTTTGATAGCGCAGAAACTTGTTAATGGTGTTGATAAACTATGGGATAATAATATAAGAAATGCGAATGCCGTAGAAAATTTTGTGAATTTGGCGCCTCTAATGAATCTGAATAGTTTAAATGGTGCGACTGACGAAGAAAGAATAGAAAAGTTTCAAAGCATGATAAATTTTACATACTCTGATAGTCTTAAAGATTTTGTTTCAAGGAATGGAAAAGGATATGAATTTTTGTCTCCGCAGATGATTGCTTTGGCTAAAGAAGGTATGTTAAAAGACGAAGCGCTTCAGGAAACAATTTTGGAAAATTATAATGCTATTAATAAAGCTTCGGTAGACGAACAAATTAAAGGAATAACTCTGCAAAGAGAATTAATTAAGAAAGAACGCTCTAAACTTTCAATGAAGGTTAGTATGGCTGTACCGGAAATGGCAAGCTGGGCAGGTCTTGGCGTTAAGAGCAATATCAAAAAGATTGATAAAGCCTTGAATGTGCCTATTGCTGAAATGACCAAATCGGAACTCAAAGCGCGTTTGTATGCAATAGACAAGTTTGGAGACATTTCCGAAGACGCGATTGAGGCGCTTGGCCGGTTTATAAGCAGCAACGATAATATCACAAGCGTAACTAAAGAACTTAAAGTAAGCGAAATGGATTACTTTAACTCTTTTGCGTCAATTTATAACCTTGTAAAAGACGGTAAGATCGATGAAGCTGTTTTTAAGAATTTAAGCGCGGGTGATATTAAAGCTGTTTTGCAAGGGAACAAAGCCCCCGGCGAAATTCTCGGCGGGGAGGATAAGAAGATATATGAAGAAACGCTTGGCATAGGCGGTGATGAAAAGAATTTTGTTAATACGGCGCATTCGTATACGATGAACAGTGACGGAGGCAAAGCTTTGGCAGAACGTGAAAATGAAATTTTTGCCCAGCTTAATAACCAGCCCGATAATGAGCAAGTTGATATGAATGAGATGTTTAAAGCTATGAGTAATATTGAAGATAGTATTGATATTGAAGAACTGAAGATGAGCAGGCTGACTGCTATAGAAAAGATTGGAGCGATAATACCGGAATCGGCAAATGCGGAAAATACTTTAGACGCTATGAAAATGCAGATCAGCAATGACGGCAAATTAAGCGAAGAAGACGGATACAGGATAGAGCTGCTGGATAGAATGCATAAAATACTTGCGGCAAAGGGCGTAGATTCGTCCAAATATTTATACGCTTTGATGAGGAATGGAGAAATTGAAGACAGTATTAACATTGATAAGCTGACAGGGCCGTATTCTATGATGCTTCTTGTAAGATATATTCTTGAAAAAGAAAATGGCGGCAAAAGCGACATTGAGTTGGATAATATGATATCGTCAATGAATTCGGTAAATGAAGTAAAAGTTATGGGAGAAAATGCAGCAGTATATAAATCAACGCAAAAAGGAAACAGAGTTGTCGGTATGTTAAAACAGTTTGCAAGCATGCTGCCTGATGTTGGCGGCACAATTGCAGATATGGCAGACAGCATTGCTTCTCCCGTAATAAGGAACCTGCGTACGGACAATATAACAAGACGGAGCAATGAAGCGCAAAAAGCATTTAATGAAGCAAAAGAGCAGTTTGTGGAAAGTATAAACAATGAGAATGCGGAAGTTATGGAAATGTTGAAAGCAATTGAAGCCGGCAATAATATCATTATTTTTAATGAAGGCCAATTGCAGCAAAATACCGCTGAAGACAAACTTGTAACATTGGAGGGACAACTGCAATTTACCGGCGATATAGTTGCTTCGCCTGAGTTCCAAAAGGCGGTGGAAGAGTTAGAGGAGAAGCCGGCTGCTGATGCGGCGTCATCTGTTGCGGGAATCGGCTCTGCAGGCAAAGACGGCATTGTCGAAACGTTTAGCGCCTTGCCAGATACGCTGAATTTGCCTGCTCCGGATGGCGAACTCCGCAAAGAAGAAAAGATTACAAACAAAAAAGAAATTGTTAAAGATCCGCAAAACAACAATAGCAGCAGGATAGACTTAAATAAAAATAATATAGAAAAAACGGAAGAAAAAGGATACGTGTTAACGAAAATGGTGAATAGAGTTTTAAACGGAATAACAGAACCGAAAGAGATAGACAGATTATTGGCCGCGACATTAGGAACATGGGCAAATTACGAAGAGATGTATATGGGATTTGGATTGACGGAGGAAGGAGCAAAGAATGTAGGAACGATAATAGAAGCGTATAAGAATAATATGCTGATAATAAATGAGATGGTGGAAAATGAAGAAATGAGCAGGGAAAAAGGAATAGGATGGCTGAATGTATATACAATGACGAGAGATTTGCTGGTAGCGGTGGCGCAGACGGAAGATGAGAAAAAGAGGGGTGATTTTATAAAAATGTTTGACAACTTCGAATTGGAAGATATAACGGATGAAAATAAAATGGACCAAATTAAGTATTACTTGAAGAATGCTAACAGAAAAGCGATGATGGAAATCGTGGTAGAGAAGAAAGTAGTGGAAGATATGCTAGGCATAGGCGGCAGATTGAAAGAAGCGGTAGAAAAGAAAAGGGATACGGGAGCAATGGCATTCATAGCGAGAGTCTTTAAAGGCGATGAAAATATAACTGATGTATTCCCGATTGCGATGAATGATATGAAAGGAAAAAAGAGAGGCACAATACCGAACCCCGTATTAGTAAGAGCGCTTGCCCAAGCGGCATAGCTGGACGGCAATATTTTTTTTAGGCGCATTCATTCTTTTTTGATATAATTGGGGTTATTGGAGAAGCCCGGTTGGCAATGAACCTCCGCGCAGCAAGCTGCGCGGTATCGGTTGTCATTGCGGTTCCGGATTTTAACTTGGATTCCCGCTTTCGCGGGAATGACGGCTAAGCGATTCCTCGCAGCTTGCTGCGAGGAATCGTTCAATAATTAAAAACGGCAAAAGCGAAGTTTTTAGATGCGCCTTTAAGTACTAATTGCTGTGTAAGGCACTAAAATGAGGATTCTTGCAGTTTCAGACGTGGAAGATAATAATCTTGAGAATGTCATCAGTCTTAAAAATGACAGGCTTGCTTCCGTTGATTATATATTTTCCTGCGGAGACCTTTCGCGTAAATACCTTGAATACATAACCGACAGCGTAAAAAAAAGCCTGTATTTTGTATCCGGCAACCATTATGTTCTCCAATTCTACGGAGATAAGTTTAAATCGTTTAAAATGCTGAGAAAACTTTATTACGGCAAAGGGATGCGCTTTCGTTTCGGCGGCATAGACATGCACGGACGCGTTGAGATCCTTGAAAATTATATAATCGCAGGCTTTGGCGGAGCAATGAGATATAATCCTGGCAATTTTCAGTTCGAAGAGTTTGAAATGGAAAGGATCGTAAAGCGGACGGCGTCAGCGATAAAGTGGATAAGGTTCAGGGATTTTATAAATTTCAGGAAAAAGAAAGAGATAATCGTTATGTCGCATGCGCCTGTCGCCGGAGTACACGATAAAAAAGACAGATGTCATCAGGGATTTAAATGTTTTAGAAAGTTTATCCGCAAAATGAAACCAATACTGTGGATGCACGGCCACGTTCACTTTGAAGACCAGAAAAAAGAACAAAATAGCATATTAGGCAAAACCCTTATTGCCAACGTATACTCTTCAAAGATCATAGATATTGCGGGTTATAAAATAAACGTAGACAATGTTCATTCTTTGTGAAGGGAGAATGATAATCCTTATATGGGTTTAAGAAATATGCTGTACTGTTTTTGCGTTTCAAACCGGCGATGTGAGTATTTATTATTAGTTAGCGTGAGTACACCCTAATGCTTTTCATCTAAATTTTGCAGGCAAATTGTGAAATAAATGTAAAAAATATTTGCCATTGGCGAATTCAAGTTGCTAATGCAACAGTAGAATTAAAAACCTCCTGAGGTGTTAAATAATCCAAACATTTTCTGGGTCTGTTATTAAGCCAAGTTTCTAC
>JGI24702J35022_10000657_pt1 | contig 20976 bp, 19 predicted proteins | sample TergutTh196P4_FD_35022 | JGI IMG/M metagenome (IMG submission 35022)
CACCATCTTTATATCTTCGGTAATGACGTCTCCCGCAATGGGAATAACTGCCGTATGGCGTAAAATTCCATTGGAGAACACCGCCACGTCCGTTGTGCCGCCGCCGATATCCACTAAGGCAACGCCCGCCTCTTTTTCTTTGTGGTCGAGGGCAACTTCCGCAGCCGCAATGGGTTCTAACACCAAACTGTCCATATTCAATTGGCACTGTTTTACACAGCGGGCAATGTTGCGGATATGCTGCGAGTTGCCCGTAATAATGTTGAATACCGAACTTAACTGCGTGCCTATCACTCCCACCGGGTCGTCCGACACGCTGGCGCCGTCCACGGTATATTCCTGAGCGATGGCGTCAATGATTTGTTCTCCCGGATTGACCACTACTTTAAACATATCGTCAATCAACATACGTACATCTTCGTCGGTGATTTCCGATTCGGAATTGCGGAGTTTCCGCTCTCCCATCACTTGCCGATTGCAAATGTGTTGCCCTGCAATTCCGACCATCACCGTATCAATGTCCATATTTGCACACTCTTCGGTTTGGCGGATAGCGGCACGAATAGCCTCTGCCGTTCTTACCACATTTATCACTTGCCCTCTTTGCACGCCCAGCGAAGCGTGTTTCCCACAACCCAAAATACGAATTTTACCGTTTGGACTGCGCTGACCCGCAAAAGCAACCACTTTGGTTGTCCCAATATCCAATCCTACAACAATCTTCGGACCGTTGTTCGCTTTTGCTTTCTTACCTTTTTTCCCAAATAATTCAAACATAATCTTACATTTTTATTTTGTTATTCTATTCTTCTTTCACACGGGATTTCCTGACCAAATTTCAAATTAATCGTTTTGTATCTGTCCCACCCCGTTATTTTAAATCCTTGTTTATAGACATTTTTCAAATTGTCAAACCGCTGTTCCACTTCCTTTGACGCATCATCGCAATAGCGTATTTTGCCAAAAACGATAAGATGGTTTCCTACGGTCGGAACCAATTTAATATCTCCATTTTCATCTACGTATATTTGCCCGATTTGGGCTTGCCAAAATTCATTTTCATCTAAATAATCCACAATTTTCCAAACGGTATAAATGCTTGAATAATTGCCTTTTGTGTTTTTTAACGAATCAATTTTTTCTTCTGCATTTGCAAAAAGATGCGGCTTATATTGCAGGGAAATATTCCCGTTGGCAACCACCACTCTTCCTGCTGAGAGCGGACTTTCGGGCAAAACTTTCCCGCTTTTAGCCAAATAAAACAAATTATTTTTCGCATCGAACACTTTTGCAATCACTTTTTCCTGTTTCGCTTTTACCGTTACAACTCCCTGATTGGTAAGACTATTCACTGATTCCAAATAGACAAATTCCCTCAATTTTTTCTCAAAAGCAGCCAAATTGACGCTGTCGGTGAGTTTGCCAATAATTTCGGGACAATTTTTCTTTACGTAATCTTCCAAATCCGCAGGCGTAAACAAAGAATCGGAAGGATAAGCAATCTCAAAGGCAACCTCCTTGTAACGCTGGTCTTTGGTCAAAACAGCGTAACAAACAAAACACCCCACCAAAACAACAATCGCAAGCGAATAAATGACTATCTTCTTTCTGTTCATACCATTTCCAATTTATAATGTAAAAGCATTTTTTATTTTATCTACCAATCTATCAATATCTCCCGCCCCCATTGTAACGAGAATTTCAGGGTTTATATTTTTCAAATTAGCAATCAAATTTTCTTTGTTCACCAATATTTTTTCCGTTTTCTTTATTTTATCGAGCAACATTTGCGAATCCACGCCTTCGATGGGCAATTCCCGTGCAGGATAGATGTCAAGCAAAACCACCGTATCCAACAACTCCAAACTTCGTGCAAAATCATCAGCAAAATCACGCGTCCGACTGAACAGATGCGGTTGAAAAACGCCGCACAGTTTCTTATTCGGATACATCGTGCGGATAGACTTCACGCAAGCCGTTATTTCCTGCGGGTGATGCGCATAATCGTCTATATAAATAAAATCCTCTCGTTGAATAATGTATTCAAACCGCCGTTTTACGCCTTTGTACGATTCTAATTGCCGTTTAATCGTAGTATGACCTATGCCTTCCAAGTCGCATATTGCTGCTGCTGCAACGGCATTTTCCAAATTGTGCAACCCGATTTTTTCAAACAAAATGTCTTTGATAATGATGTGAGGCGTAACCAAATCGAAGCACAATTTTTTATCGCCGATACGTAATTTTTTTATGTGATAATCTGTTTGGGGATTGTTCAAACTGTACGTTTTCACCTTACAGCGTGCCGCAATCGTCCGAGCAAGTTGGGGTTTTGTTACCAAAAAACCTGCGGGATTTATTCGAGAGGCAAATTCGTTAAACGATTTTTGCAATTGCTGTTTATTTCCGTATATATCCAAATGGTCGGCATCTATCGCTGTAATCACCGCAAAATCAGGCTCTAAACTCAAAAAAGAACGGTCGAACTCATCGGCTTCTACAATTACGGTGTAGGCTTTTTCGTTGTCTATAAAATTAGTGTTGTAGTTGTTGGAAATGCCGCCGATAAAAGCGGTTATCGGTCTGTTTTCGTGAAAAATATGTGCCAAAATGGAGGTAATCGAAGTTTTCCCGTGCGTTCCCGCCACGGCAAAGCAAATTTTGTCATTTGCAATCATTCCCAAAGCCTGAGAACGCTTGATGAACGGGATACCGCTTTGTTCAAAATACAAAAACTCGCGGTTGGTCTTCGGGATAGCGGGGGTATAGATACATAAATCCACTTTCCCGCTTTCCAAAGGGGGAACTCGTTCCTCGTAGTGAATGTGTATTCCTTCGCTTTCCAACTCTTCTGTCAGCGGCGATTGGGTACGGTCGTAGCCGTACACTTCCGCACCTCTTTTGCGGTAGTATCGTGCCAAAGCACTCATTCCGATGCCGCCAATTCCTAAAAAATATACTTTTTGCATTGTCTGAACCATGATTTTATTGAGATTTTTTATATTCATTACTATTTACTGTCTTTCCACCACTCCATTCACTTTCAATTTTATTTCTTCCAAGCCTTCCAAACCATCATTGTCCACTACTTTGACGGCGATGGTGTGCAATCCTGCCTTGAATTTTGTAGTTTGTTTGCCATCTTTGTCAATCATTACATCGGCTTTAAAACCGCCTCCCCCTTCCCCCTCCGAAGGAGGGGAATAATTGAAGTCCCAACTGTAAAACTCAATGCCCGCTTCGCTTTCTCCCGATGCGGTAAATGCTATTTCGCAAGTGCCTTTTTCATCTCTTGAGAGTTCTTTTATTTCTACTGTAATGGTTGGTTTCTTGGCAATCGGCACAATATCCTCGACTTTAACAAGATGAATGATTATGTTTTCCTGATTCTGCAAACGTGCAACTTCCTGTACCGCACCCTTGCCAAACGAAAACGCAATAATGTAACCGACAGGCTTTTGTTCGCTTACATTCTTATCAAACAATTTTTTGTCGCTGCGCTGTACGGCTGCAAAAAAGTTGTCAATCACATTTCGTCCGATGTTATCACTGCGTTTGACTTGTATGGGGGTATCGTTGGGCATTTTGCCGTCCAAACCGTAATCGCTGCGTTGTTTGGTATTGCTTGTGCCGCCGAATTGCTGAATAATCCAACTCTCAAATTCAAAGGCATTTTTGTAACGCAGTGTATCGTAGTCGTATTTATGCAGTTGCACCGTAAAGGACGAACTAAACAAATCCCGCTGTTTATCTAACCGCATTTCTGTAACTTTCACCGCTGCAACACTTTGGTCAATGCCTATCCAATTACGTTTCAATTTATCGGCAACGGCAATGGTTGTGCCGCCGCCCATAAAGGGGTCGAGAACGATGTCGCCTTCGTTGCTTGCCATACCAATGATACGTTTTAACAGTTTTTCAGGTTTTTGTGTAGGATAGCCAATGGTTTCGGGCGAACCTGAATAAAGTCTGTTTATATCGTTCCAAAAATTATAAATAGGATTTCCTTTATCGTTTTCTGGTCGCAATTTTCGGAAAGGTTTACCGCTTGAACTCCAGCCTAAATCTCCGTTTTCATCAAGTTCTATCAACTTTTCTTTTACCATTCTCCAGCCCGAAGCACTGGGGGTAAATCCTTTGTATTCGTAAACCAAATTCGGACGAGTACCCATAGATTTTCCACGCAATACAGGACCATGATAAAACCTGCCTTTATCGTCAAAATCGGGATATTTTTTCGCAATTTCTCCATTTTGCAATTGCTCTCTTGCCACTGCTTCGTTGAAAAAATAAGAAGAAGTTTTGGAATACCAATAAATGGTGTCCGTCGCAATGCCGAGATTTCTTTTTTCAAACTGTGAGCCTTTCGGATTGTTTGTCCGTTGCCAAATAATTTCATTTCTAAAGTTATTCTCCCCAAAAACTTTATCTAAAATCAACACGCGAATATGTGCATTTGCATGCCAATCGCAGTGCAAAAAAATGCTTCCCGTAGGTTTCAAAACACGGTACATTTGCTTGACTCGTTCATTCAGCCACCGAATATATTGGTCAATGCCTCCGCTCCATCGGTCTTGAAAACTGCGGACTTCCCCCTCATCGCCCCAAATAACCTCGTAGTTGCGATTGCTGAAAAAGGGCGGGTCTAAGTAGATTAAATCCACACTATCGCTTTGTATTCCTTTTAGGATTTCGAGGTTGTCGCCTAAGATTAACTTGTTTACTGACATAATTTTTTATATTTTTATTATCTGAACCATGATTTTATTAAGATTTATAAGATTATCAAGATTGTATTTTATATTTTTTATTAAATAATCTTTTGAATTGTAAACTATTAGCACCAAAATTTATTACTAATCCTGTTTGTAAATTGTATGCTTCTAAATAATTTATGGCTTGTGCCAGATGCACGTCTTCTAAATTTACAATCGCTTTTATTTCAATGGATATTTCATTTGCTACAAAAAAATCTACTCGTCTTTGTCCTACATCAACACCTTTGTAAAATAAAGACATTTCAAATTCGCGTTGATATTCAATGTTTCGTAATCTCATTTCTACCGACAACGCTCGTTGATAAACAACTTCCTGAAACCCATTTCCTAAAATGTTGTGCACTTCCATCGCACAACCAATTATTTCATGTGTTATTTTATCTTGTTCTTCTTTTGTCATACTTTTATATTTTTTATCTTTATAATCTTATAAATCTTAATAAAATCGTGGTTCAGACTTGTGAAAATCGTGGTTCAGACATCAACCCCGCTACCTCGTTCGCTATTGCTTTTGCGGCGTTGGGCAAGGCTAACTTTTTTAAATTTACACTCATTTCTTTACACTGTTTTTCGTTGTTTATCAATTCAAGAACGGCATTTTTCAATTTTTCTTTTGCTTGACTGTCCGCAATCAATACCGCTGCTCCCGCATGAGAGAGAACGCTTGCATTTTTGGTCTGGTGGTCTTCCGATACATTGGGGGAAGGGATTAAAATACAAGGCTTTCCCACTATGCAGAGTTCCGAAATGGACAACGCTCCCGCCCGCGAAACAATCACATCGGCTGCGGTGTACAACAAATCCATTCTGCTTATAAACGGGAAAATTCTAACTCCCTGTATTTCTTTATATTCATTGGGAGAGGTTTTATAATAATATTCCCCCGTCTGCCAGATTAGTTGTATGTCTTTATCTTTCAATTCTTTGCAAAAAGCCGCAACGCTTTCGTTAATTGTGAGCGAACCCAAACTGCCGCCGATTACCGCAACGGTTTTTTTGTTGCTGTCCAATTCAAAAAAGCGGTACGCTGCTGTTCTATCGTGCTGTAAATCAACAATATCTTTCCGAACAGGATTGCCTGTTTTGACCGTTTTCTCCGCAGGGAAGAACTGAGCCATATTGTCGTAAGCCGTGCATATCTTGTTTATTTTGCCTGCCAACAACCTGTTGGCGATGCCGGGATAGGAGTTTTGTTCCTGTATCAGCGTGGGGATTTTCAACGAAATGGCAGCCCTTAATGTTGGATAACTTGCATATCCGCCCACGCCCACCACTGCATCGGGTTGAAAGTCCCGTATGATTTGCTTCGCCCGCCGTATGCTTTTCCTCAGACGAAACGGCAACTTGATGTTCTCAATTACATTTTTCGGCGTTAATTTTCGTTGCAATCCGTACATATCCAATCCTTCAATCTGAAAGCCTGCTTCGGGGATACGCTGCATTTCCATACGTCCGTTTGCCCCGACAAAGCGGATTTCCACATCGGGCATCTGCTCCTTCACCGCATTGGCAATCGCAATAGCGGGGAAGATGTGTCCGCCTGTGCCACCGCCTGATATTATTATTCGCTTTGTTTTACTCATTGTTGATTTGTTGATTTGTATTCGTACTTTATCCATTTTCCTTTCGGCGTCAATTGCCATTGATATATTTTTTTTAATATTCCTTTCTTATTATATTCCTCGGTTTTATAGATATAATTATCCTTATTATAGTATGCTATGCCTTTGATGTTATGAGGTTTTTTTGAACGATAGAGTATTGTCATAGTTCGCTTTTCGTCAATGAAAAATTCTTCTATCTCGCGTATCCAATTCCTATTTACGCGTATCTTATAATAAATTTCTTTATATATACACCCATTATAATAAATTGACTCTATCATAAAATTGCAAACAGTATCCAATTTAGGACAAACAATACATCTTTTTCCTCTCACCCCCTGTATATAATTTTTATCCTCCTCTTTGTCATAATATGAAAATGTGTAAATAACAATATCATTAGAATCGTTACATATTACGTCATTAATAAATTGTTCAGCCGCACGTATAATCTCACCGTCTTTTATAATCAAATCAGTTGAATTTACATAAGTTCCTTTGAATTCGTCATTACATTTTATTTCATAAATTTTTTCCCCTGATTTAGATATAATTCCAACAGGAATCCCATAATCGAAATACGCAGTTATAACAATTTCACCATTCTCATATTCTTGATATAAACTATCCAACATACCATATTTATAAAAACCCTGCCTAACTGTTTTTCCATTAACATCATATTCTTCAAAATATCCGTGTTTGAGGTTGTTTTCGTAGGTTGTTTTGCTGTAAATCAAACCTGTAGAATCATCAAAAACATACCAAAGTCCCTGTTTCCCAATCCAATCGCTCTGATTTATAGAATCTTTACCAAGCGTGTGAATGTATTGTTGCGAAAATAAAAAAGAAATCGCACATAAATTGCAAATAAATAGTATTAGGATTTTCTGTATATAATTCTGTGTGTATTTTTTTTGAAAAATCCCGTTTCCGTCATTGCGGGCAGAGCGAAGCAATAAAGAATTAGTTGCAGTATTGTAATTTTTCTCTCTGTATTGCTTCGTACCGTCCTGCAAATGACGGCAACAAAACGCACCGTCATTTCCCCACGTGTGGAAATTTTCTTCCCCACGTGTGGAAATTTTCTTCCCCACGTGTGGAAATTTTCTTCCCCACGTGCGGAGATGATGCTCGTTTTGTTCTATCTTTTTATATTGCTCTTTAATAATCATACTAAATCATATTAATCAAAAAAATCACAGTTCAGACATTTTCAATTTCTTTTTATCTTTTTTCGCCTCAATGCTCAAATTCAGCAGGACGGCGAAACAAAGAGAGGTTATTAAAATGGACGTCCCGCCGCGGCTGACCAAAGGCAAGGTCTCGCCTGTGGTGGGGAAAAGTCCCGTACAGACGCTGATATGGGTAAGTGCCTGAAAAACAATCAAAAAACCCAATCCTAAGGCTAAATACATACCGAAGGAAGACTGTATGTACTGCGTAATCTTATATATACGGTAAAACAGCGTAAGGTAAAGCAATACCACGAAAGCACCGACAAGCAGTCCGTATTCCTCCACGATGGAGGCGTAAATATAATCGGAATAACTTTGTCCGATAGAGTCTGCTTGCACGGAGTTTCCCGGTTTGAAGCCCAGACCGCCCGTTGCAATTGCCGCCTCCGTCAAGATGGTTTCCCGATGAGCATCTTCCTTGTTGAAAAACCGTTCTACACGCGACATCGCCGTTCCTGTACGACCAAAGTCTTCGGCTTTATGCCCAACAGAACTGACGAAAAGGACGGCAACCAACAATCCAATCAGCAAACTGCCGAACAAGACCGTCAACGCAATGTGTTTCCCGCTAAGTTGCGAAGAAAACAGCAGCACCATGCACGTAACCCCCAAAATAATCCCCGCCGAAGTCTTTTGCGTGCCAATCATTGCACACATCGCACCGACAAAAACCAGCATCGGAACATACACCCGTTTCCAATCGTTGATGTTGTTGCGCACTTTCGCAATCCACTGAGCCATGAAAATGACAAACAACACCTCAATCGCATGAATGGTCTGAAACTCAATCCCAAAAATGCTGATGCTCCGTTTCGCCCCCGAAACACTTATGCCCAAAGCGATAGTCAAAATAAACAAAACGACCGCAATGATGAGAAATATCCGTGAAAACTTCCCCAGCAACCGATAATTGAACTGGCTGAAAACGTACATAATGCCGATGCCCGCAAGCAAAAACAAAACGTGTTGCCGAAACAGAAACCATAAACTTTCCTTATGGTAGGGGTCGCCCAGTTTGGAGCCTGTGCTGTAAACGGCAAGGACAGACACAATGCACAACAACACGGCGACAATCCATATCACCCTATCGCCCTTGTCTTTGCGAATAAACGCCCTTATTTTTTCTATTTTTGATTCCATATCCTTAAATTACAATTGCGCAATCGCCTTTTTGAAGGCATTCCCGCGTCCCTGATAACTTTCAAATTGATTACCGCAAGGAGAAGCCGCCGATAAAAGCACTGTATCTCCCTGTTTGGCAGCGTAAAACGCCCTTCTTACTGCCTCTTCCATATTGTCGCTCTGGTAAATCACAGGGATATGCTGCTCAAAGGCATCTATCAAACGGGCATTGTCCTCCCCTATGCACACCAACGCTTTCACCTTTTGAGACGCCAACCCCGCCAATTCCTGATAATTTGCCTGCCTGTCGTCTCCGCCTGCAATCCAGACAATGTCGCTGGTTATTGTTTGCAGGGAGAAATAGGTTGCGTTGACGCTCTCCGATTTAGCATCGTTGACAAAGTTCACGCCCCGAAACCGCGTAACGGCTTCCCTCCGATGCGTATCCTGCTCGATTATCCTCGACGCATTCTGCTGTCTGTCTCGGTTACGAACGGCGACAAGTCTGTTCTCCAAGACCTCCGCCTGCTCTGCCATGACCTCCGAGCGGTCAATCATTAAATCTTCAAATCTCATGTCTTTATATTTTTTTAATGTTTTTTTATATTTTTCTAATTTTCAATTTGTAACACATTTTTTACATTCAACGGACTGACTATTTTTTTCCCTGTTTCCGCCTCGAGTTTCAGACGGGCATCTTGGGCAATTTTACCGCCGCGTCTGGCTACATTTTTGTGTTCCGCCATCGTTTCAGGATTGGAAACTTCGGATATTTCTTTGGTCGAAAGTTCAGCAAGCATATTGATTACCAATTCTTTATTTGTCATATTATCACGAAGACTTTCTTTTTTCAAACCTTTGAACTGTTTGTATTCCTTTGTCGTTTTCCCCGACCACGTTTTGGTGACAATATCTGTCAATGTAGCAAACTGTACGCCTTCCTGCAAACCGTGCTTTTTCCATTCGTCGGTCAGTTCTTTGCGGATTTCAATGCTTTTTAACCGCTGATTTATCCAATTATCAGAATAGCCCAAACGCTTGTAATCAAGCATTGCCTGTTCGATAGACAATTCAGGGTCTTGCAGTTGGTCTATACGTTCTTTTGCTACCATTGCCAACCACTGCTTAAACGGTTCAGCCTTTGGTGAAGGAATGGATTGGATAATTCTGAAAATTCCCTGAATATCAGATGCTTGTACTTTTCGTTTTCTGCCATCGGCAGCGACCATTTCAACTAGGGGACAAATTGTCCCCCAGTTGCTATTTAGTTCTGGGTCTCGTTTTTTCATTTTTTTAATGTAGTCTTTTGCATCAACAGTATCTGTCAAAATTTCAACCACATCTTGTACCGAAAAATACCATTCTTCTTCGTTCTCATCCCATACAGTGCGGACTTTCTTTGTCTCAAATAATTTTATCGCTTGTTCATTCATAATTTTTTATTTTACATAATAACTATATTTAAACGGAAATTCTACAATGCCTTCGCTAGGATGAAAACAAGAAATATGCCCCTCGTGTACTACTAATCCTCTTTTTTGAGGTTTTTCTTTAAATATATAAAAATCCTCCACAGTGTCTCCGTCTATTACTAAAGTAGGAAATTGTGCTGAAATGTGCCCAAAAAGACCAAATTCAACTATGTTTTCCTCTCCCAACCGAATAGTATCTTTTTTATAAAGTATCTTTACCCTCACATCATCAAACCAAAAAAAACTTAAATATGCCGACTCTCTTGCTTTTTTAAGAAAGTTATATTCTATTAATTTAGACATTAATGTAAAATCTTGAGATTGTTTGTTTTTTATAGAGCGGAGCGTATTGAAAATTATCTTTGTTTCTCCTGTAGAATCATTTGACGCCATTTTATCATAATAATCCGTAATAAGTTGAGGAGTGCAAGAAAATTCAGGATTCATTAGATGATAAAATGCATTAGTTTCTCCATAAAATGTATCAATTTTTTCTTTTATCGAGAGAAGCATGCCATAATGTAGAAACTGTTCAGAAAAACCCTCTTTTGTTTCTTTTATCATACCGTCTAATAATTCTATAACAGTCTCTTTTACAGGGTCTTTCTTTATCAAGAAAGATAAACACACCACTAAAGAAAGCAACAGAAATATATTTATTCCTATCAATATTTTATACTTATTCATAATACTTTCATTTTTTACCGTATTTTCAATGTTACTATGGTTAATACCGCCAGCATAATTCCAATAATCACAAATCGTTGTACTATTTTGGATTCGTGGTATCCTTTCTTTTGATAATGGTGGTGAATGGGCGTCATTAAAAATACCCGCTTCCCTTGTCCGTATTTTTTTCGGGTGTATTTGAAATAACACACTTGAATAATCACCGAAATACTTTGCAAGAGATACACTCCGCACAAAACGGGAATCAACAATTCCTTGCGGATAATCACCGCAAACACAGCAATAATACCGCCTAATGCCAAAGAACCGGTATCACCCATGAAGACTTTTGCGGGAAAACAGTTCCACCAATAAAACCCCAGACAAGCACCCACCAACGCACCTGTAAATATCATCAGTTCACCCGTGTTGGGCAGGTACATAATATTGAGGTAATCGGCGAAAACGGTATTGCCCGATACGTATGCCAATATCCCCAGCGTCATTCCGATAATTCCCGCTGTGGAAATGGCAAAACCGTCTAAACCATCGGTGAGATTAGCGCCGTTGGAAACTGCCGCAATAATGAAAATGATTATCGGAATGTAAACCAACCACGCCCATTTTTCGTAATCATCTCCCACCCATTTCAGCAAAACGGCATAATCAAATTCGTTGTTTTTCACAAAAGGAATGGTCGTTTTGGTTGATTTATGAATTTCAATGCGTTTGGTGCTTTTTACATCTCCCTGATTTTCAACACGAAACACTTCTTCTTTGTTGATGGAGGTATGTATCGCTTCTTTTTTCAGAATAACAGAATCGGGGTGGAAAAACATCGTCAAACCGACAATCAGCCCCAAAACGCACTGCCCAAGCAATTTCATTTTGGACGACATACCCGCTTTATTTTTCTTAACCACCTTTATATAATCGTCCACAAAACCCAATAATCCCAACCAAACAGTGGTGATTATCATCAAGATAATGTAAATATTATCCAATTTGTTAAACAACAAAACGGGAATCAAAATGCTGAACAAAATGATAATTCCGCCCATGGTGGGCGTTCCCTTTTTCTCCATTTGACCCTGCAAACCCAGATTTCGTATGTCTTCCCCGATTTGCTTTTTTTGCAAAATACGAATTACGTATTTCCCGATAATTAGGGACAAAACCAAAGACAAAAGTCCCGCCATAGCCGTGCGGAACGAAATGTATTCAAACAATCTTCCGCCCGGAATATCAAACGCTTGGTGCAACCAATTAAAAAAGTAATAAAACATAATTTTAGTTATTAATGGTTAATTTTTGAGTTATCTATGAATTTTTTATTTAACAATTTATAGTAATACCTTGCAATTAAATATTTTATAAAAATAAGACCCAAGGAAATAAAAATGAAACCAAGAGAAATAGGGTCAATACCTATTCCGCCAGACGTAAAAAGCATCGCATAAATAACGATAATATTTATAGTTAAAGCAGCAAAAAACACGTATGATTTTGTTTTATTTTTTACACAAATATTATTAAAAAAAGTTTGAATTACAATATTTACTAATAAACTTAGCGCTAACACCGCACCAAGAATTATTACATACATAAGAGTTGAATTATCACCCGATGTACTGTCGCCGTTTGATGCCCTAATTTCATCTACTTTTACACTCAATAACCAATACAAGGCAATAAGCACAACAAATGCAGATATTGAAAATACAATATCAAACAATGATTTTTTTACATTTATTTTTGTTTCCATTTCTTTTAATTTTTAATTTTTAATAAATACTGTTTAGCCGTTTCCATATCATCGAAATGATGCCGCACGCCGTTTATTTCCTGATAATCTTCGTGTCCTTTTCCTGCAATTAGTACAATGCTGCCTGTTTTTGCGGTAGAAATAGCCGCATTTATCGCTTGTCGGCGGTCTTCTATCATTATTACTTTGTGTTCGTCTTCCTGCGGGATACCTTTGTAAATATCTGATATTATTTTACTTGGATTTTCTGTGCGAGGATTGTCCGAAGTAATAATTACTCTGTGGCTCAACCTGCAAGCGATTTTTGCCATTTGCGGACGTTTGGTTTTATCCCTATCGCCGCCGCAGCCAAATACGCACACAATATCCTGATTGTTTTTGCAAACAGCATTTAACGTTTTCAACACATTCAACAAAGCATCAGGCGTATGAGCATAATCTACCACAACCGTAATTCCCTTGTTTTCAATGGTTTCAAAGCGTCCTTGTGCGGGTTTGAGTTTGCTTATCTGCGTCAATGCCTCGTTTTTGTCCATTCCCAGCAAGCGGGCAATGGAATAAATACATAACAAATTGTATGCGTTGAACTTACCAATCAGGCGACACCATACATTTACTCCGTCCACCGTCATATTTGTTCCGTCCAAACTGCATTCCTGCAACTTTGCCTTGAAATCGCAATTAGCATTTTGCAGACTGTAGGTTTTGCGAGTTGCTTTTGTGTTTTGAACCATCACTTTGCCGTTGGCGTCATCTATATTGGTCAATGCAAAAGCGGATTTGGGCAAATGGTCGAAAAACAGTTTTTTAGCAGCAATATATTCCTTAAACGTTTTGTGATAATCCAAATGTTCGTGGGTAATATTGGTAAAAGCCGCTCCTGCAAATGTCAATCCTGCAATGCGTTCCTGCACAATGGCGTGCGAACTTACCTCCATAAAACAATATTCACAACCTTCGTCCGCCATTTCCCGCAGCAACTGATTGATTTTAACCGCATTAGGCGTAGTATGCGTAGTAGGAATGATTTGTTGATTGATTTTGTTTTCTATCGTACTGATTAGTCCTGCTTTGTAGCCCAAATCAAGAAAAAGAGCCTGCAAAAGCGTAACGGTAGTGGTTTTTCCGTTTGTCCCCGTAACGCCGACCAATTGCAACTGCTGGGAAGGATTATCGTAAAAATTACTTGCCAACACTCCCAAAGCGTATTGTGAAGATGCAACTTGTATGTAACAAGTCTGCGGACGAATGGTTTCAGGCATTTTTTCCACCACTACGCAGGAAGCACCTTTTTCGATTGCCTGCTCTATAAAGGTATGTCCATCTGCTTTTGTTCCTTTTTGAGCAGCAAACAGACTTCCTTTCACTACTTCGCGGGTATCAAAACAGATAGCGGCAACAGGCAATTCCAAATCGCCTATCGTTTGTATAATTTTAATGTTTTTAGTAAGTTCCTTTATTGTTTTCATTTGCTCAATATTTTTCTTTTTCTTGTATATTTGCTAAACACATCAATATATCTATCATCAAACAGAATCTTGGTAATATTTGCAAATCCTATTTTAGTGGGTTCTTTATCCCAAAATCCATTTGCATCAAAGTATAAGATATAAACAGATTTTGTTGTTACTTTTTCAATAGAGCCTATTGTAAAACTATCAAATTCAGGATCCTCACGATAAACAATAATATTTGATTTATTAGCTTGAAATGTTTCAAAAATAGATTTCCAGTTTTTTAAATTTACTTTAGATTTTAGTGTAATATTATCTTTTTCTTGTTCCCATTTCATTATTTTATCATAGTACCTATCATAATTATTGTAACGAAGTTCTTTGATATCTTTTATCGGTAAAATACTATACCCTAACATTTTAAAATCATCTGTTTCGTGAATAACAATAAAATCATTAGAAAAATCAACAATATAACCCCGACTAATTGCATTGGAATCTTCCGAAACCTGTCGGGTTATCCTCGCAAATTTTTTGTTTTCAAAAAAATCTTTTATTCGTTCTTTCATGTCAGTTAAGTATTTGTGTTTTTTACGTTAATTTGAGTTTTTACAACAATCCATTTTCCACCTCTATCAGCACCTTCGCGGCGGATAAGGTTTTCGTTTTTCATTTTTTCTAAATGGTGTCTCAGGCTACCATAAGAAACCCCTACCTGTTTTGCCATTTCTGGCATTGATATCACAGGATTAGAAATTAACAACTCTAAAATATGGTTCCTAATTTCATGTGGTTTTTCATGTGGTTTTTCATGTGGTTTTCTGTGCGTTTTCATGTGGTTTTCATGTGGTTTTCTGGTTGTTTTCATACCACCTTTCATATCGTTTTTCATACCACCTTCTTCATCTGTAATCACTTCATCTGAAACACCTAACTTACTGTTTTCCAATGTGAAAATACCTTCTGTTTTTATGTGGTTTTCTTGTGGTTCTTCTGTGTGTTTTTCAGGTAGCCAAAAAGTCATTTTTGTTTTGTCAAGCGATGTTTCAAACAGCACTTCGCTGTTTGTCTCTTTTTTCCATACCAGCATTTTGTCGAAACCGTAACCTGCATTTTCGCAGAATTTAGCGATACGGAACAATTTTGCCAGCACAGGATTACGCGGAACCGAAACATCTTCCCTCATCAATTCCTCTATCGGTCGAGGCAATGTACCCGGATTTTCAAATTCGATACGGTTGGTGAAAACACGAATACGCGGCTTCATCGGACTAAAATAATCGCAATGAATCAGCATATTTATCAAGCCCTCGCGAAGAGCATCTATTTGTTTACTGTCTTCGTAACCGCCGCCCATATCGCCGATGTACAAAGGATTGTCGGCATATATTCTCAATCGTTGGAAGAGAGCAAAATAATACTGCCAAAGATTTTCCTGTTCCTGCATGCGAAATGTGTATCGCGGCTCGGCATCGGCGTATGAAGTTGCAGGAATTTCAAGATAATCCACCCTGAAGTCGGGGAAATGGTTCAATATTTCCAGATTATCGCCCAAAAACAACAATCCGCCGTAGGTTAGTTTTCCGTCTTTTACCAATTGCAGTTTTTGATTGAACAGATTGTCGTCAAGCATATTGTACGGCAGGTCGGGAATCATTCTCCTCAGATAATCGCGAAAACCCTTATACGATGCCTGATGAAACGATTCCACCGTAGTTCCCTCTGCTGGTTTTGCCGACATTGTGCCAAACGATTGCTCGCGGAGCAGTGCATTGATTTCATAATTGGTAGCACGCTGGTCGCCGCTTGCCGTGCGGATAAAAGTATTTTGCAACGAATTGAAATATACAGGCTTCTGCTCCGAAGAGGGTACGTAAAATGCTAAAACCGTTTTACCGTCTATGTTGTATTTCTTGCATTCGGGATTGATTAATACGTTAAATTTATTATATGCCCGCAGGGTGTTTACAAAATTCTGTTCTATCTTTTCAGGGAAAGCAACGCCTGTAATTTCAAATATTTTTCCTTGCTGAGCAACTCCCAACACCAACCACCCGCCAGACGTATTGGCGAATGCACAAACCGTTTCCCAAATGTTTTTAGGAAGTTCGGTAAACGATTTTTTTACCTCAAAATCGTCCCATTCAATGTCCGTTAACCGCTCAAGCAAGGCTTTTTTATCCATTTTTATTTTAATTTCATTCCGACAAATAAACAATCGCCGTTTTGTTTTGTATTACAATATCTTTTACTTTCCCTATTCCTCGAATTTGCACTTTGTATCCCTGTTTTTCCAAAATATTTACGGCATCTTTGGCAGTTGCCTTCCGAAGTGCCGACAACAAATTGGTTTTCAAATCTTTTGCCCTGAATACGATTGTGCTGTCCGCATTCCGCACGGCTGCAACGTATTCATTTTCATTTGTTATCGGTTTTGTGTTTATTCCCAATTCTTTGTAAAAGGTTTCCATATCTTTTCGATGAGCAAATTCGTTTGTAGGGAAATTTTTCTTTTTCACGTCTTCCTGTTTGCTCAGGGAGATTTCATCGTAATAGTTGTACAGTTTTTCGGCTATTTCCTTACACACAGGCACGGCAATGGAAGCCGCATCTAAATAAGTTTTTGAAACCAAAACCAAACAGGTAAATTTCGGATTTTCTGTTGGAAAATAACCGATAAACGAGGAGTTTTTTATCCCTTTTAAGTAACCTTTCGATTTTTCGTCATAGATAAAGGCAGTTCCTGTTTTTCCTGCAATCAAAGGGCGAATATCTTCTTCTTTGTTGGCTCTTCCTGTTTTGAAGCGGCTGTCTTGGGCTCTTCTTGCCGTTCCTTCCACCACTACGGCTTCCAGACAACTTTGTGCCAAGCGGATTGTTTTCGGCGAACAGATTTGCCTGTGTATCGTGTCGGGTTCGTTGTATATTACCGTTCCGTTGGGGGCAGTCATTGCTTTTATCAACGTGGGTTTTACATACACGCCGTTGTTGGCAACCGCATTGTAATACGCCAGCATATAAATAGGCGGCACTTTGATGCTGTATCCGTGCGTCATTCTGTCGTAATCAATTTCTCGCTTGGTAATGCTTTCCAATCGGGGTGTTTTTGCGTTGGCGGTTTCGATTTTCAAATCTTTGTGCAATCTCATTTTGGTAAGGGCAGTTCCAAAAGCATAAATATCCTTATATCCTCTTTTAGCCGCATCGAACATACCTTTGTTGTCCGAATCGGCAAAAGCCTTTTTCAGTGTAAACGTGCCTTTTTCACACGTTACAAGCGAATCGGGAGTAATTTTCCCCGATTCCAGAGCAGCCAAAAGCGTCATTAACTTAAATGTAGAACCCGGTTCAAAAGATTCTGTTGTGCTGTGGTCGGTTATTTCTTCGCACCCGCCTCTGTTTTTATCCAAATTGACAATCGCTTTTATTTGTCCTGTTTTCACTTCCATCACGATGGCACAGCCCCAATCGGCGGTCGGGTCGTCGAGCAGCCGCTTCCGCAAAGCATCTCTCGTAAGCCGCTGTATGTCGTTGTCTATTGTGGTTACGATGCTGTAACCTTTGGCGGGAGAAAGCCTTTTGTTTTCTTTCAATCGAACGGTCATATCGTTCACCTTCAAAATTCGTTTAGAAATTGTTTCGCCTGCCAACAAAGAATCGTAATATCCCTCTATTCCTCGATACGAATGCTGTTTTTCCCCTTTGTCTTTTTTGAGTATTCCCAAAACAGAAGAAGGGTATCCGCCCGTCAGTTGCCTGCGGACTTCCCGTTGGTCTTTCTGACAGCCGCCGCGGAATGAAGAACTGCCTTTCCAACCCTTAAACAAACTATCTATCTCATTTACAGCACGTTGCCGCACCCATTTAGACGGCTGTTCAATATTGGATATTTGGATAATAACATATTTTTCCTTCAATTTTTCCAATTCTTTTCTGCCCTCCGATTGAATTGCTTTGTCTTTATCCCTCGTTTTTCGTTTCGCATTTTGATAGGATTCCCTATATTTCATATAATCTTCCTTGACCAATTTGGTATATTCTGCGATTGATTTTTTAGGATTGATTTTGTAAAAGATTTTAATCAGCGAATCCACTTTCAGCAAATAAAGGCTGTCGTTTTGAGGATAAACATACGAAGGACGCCAATACAAATCATAGACAAAAACGGTGGAGAGCAAAATCGTACCGTCATCGGAGAGAATATTGCCCCGTTTTCCAATTTCTTCCCCTTTTTCAATCCGAAACGTCCTGCCTTCCACCGTTACCGTTGAATCTTCGGGGATTACACCCTTGTAATATTCTCCCATCGAAACCGACAGGTGAACAATGCGGTACACAGCAGCAATGCCGATAACTATTAATACAAAATATGTAAAGATGATGCCTCCGTTGAATTTACGCATACTATTTATTTTTATTCGTTTTTACTTTTTGTTTCTGCCTCTATGATATAAGGAATGTATCCGCTGTTGGTAAATCCTCTTTCTTCGCCTTCTTGCAAGATTTCCCTTTCTTTCTGTTTATCAATATTATAACCTTCTTCTATTGCGTCCATTGCCTCGTCTTTGGCAAGGGTTACTTCCTGCGTCAGTTTATGTATCAGTTGCCTTTTGGATTGTGTCTTTAAGTTGCTGTAAATCAGCACAATCATCATCACAACCACCATTAAAATAAAGCCCCAGTTTTTGCGGATATTTATCTTTTGCAAAATTCCACCGCCGAAAATGCTTTCAAAACCCTTGCGTACCGTCTTTATCCCCTTTTTCAACCCTTTTTTCCGAATGGGACGAGGCGTACGCGGCGGATTTGCCTTGGGTTTCGGCTGTTTTTGGACTTGTTCCTTGGGCTGAACCTGCTCTTCTTCCTGTTTTCTTTGTTTGAGTGTATTTGCCATATCTATTTTTTTTCTGCTATACGCAATTTTGCACTTCTGCTTCGATTATTTGTTGCTATTTCGTTTTCATCAGGGACAATCGCCTTCCGATTAATCAATTTAAAGGGAGAAAGGTCGTTTCCGTACAAATCTTTTTCCTTTTTATCTTCAAAATTTCCGCTCCGCATAAAGATTTTCACCAATCTATCTTCCAAAGAATGATAGGAAATGATTACCAAGCGTCCGCCTTTGTGCAACAGTTCCGTGCTTTGTTCCAAAACCGCCTGCAAAGCGTTCATTTCGTCATTGACCGCAATACGCAACGCCTGATAGACCTGTGCCAAATATTTGTATTCTTTTTGTTTGGGAACGCAACTTTGTATGCGGTTAATAAAGTCCTTCGATGTTTCAAACGGCTTGATAATCCGCTCTTTAGCAATAAGAGCCGCCAAACGCTTGGCATTGTGGATTTCGCCGTATTGATAAAACAGATTGTTTAACTCCGTTTCCGTATAAGTCTGCAAAATATCGGCGGCTTTCAACGTTTTGCGTGTATCCATACGCATATCCAAGGGACAGTCAAAACGGGTAGAAAATCCGCGTTTTTCGCAATCAAACTGAAACGAAGAAACGCCTAAATCGCCTAAAATGCCGTCTATTTTTTCTATTCCGTAAAATTTCAAATGATTTTTTATGTATTTGAAATTGTGATTGATAAGTGTAAATCGCGTGTCGTCTATTGCGTTTTGTTTGCTGTCTAAATCTTGGTCAAAGGCAAACAGTTTTCCGTTTGGGGAAAGCCACTCCAAAACAGCACGGGAATGTCCGCCCGAACCAAAGGTCAAATCAACATAAACCCCGTCAGGATTGATGTTTAACCCTTCCACGCTTTGGGCAAGCAGCACAGGACTATGATAGGTCTTCCAAGAATTTTCCATTTTCATATATTTCATCTGCTATTTCGTTAATAATATCAGGCTTCGTTTCGCTAAAATCATTCAAATCTTCGTTGTAAAGTCTTGGATTCCAGATTTCTACAAATGTATTCAGGGTCGTAATCAGCAAATCTTTTTCCAGACAGGCATATTCCTGCAAAGGCTGCGGAATGAGGAGTCTGTTTTTGGAATCCAACCTTACTTCCGATGCACTCCCCATAAAATACCGCACCGCCCGCCGCACTTCTGGTTTGAAACTGTTGAGGCGGTTCAATTTTTCCTTGTAACGATTCCAAACGTTTATAGGATAGAGCGTTAGGCATTTTTCTGAACTGCGGTTTATCACAAAACGACCCTCCAACTCCGCTGGAATTTCCCGCAGAATTGTCGTGGGCAGTTGGAATCGTCCCTTGCCGTCCATCGTGCTGTTTGTCGTACCTTCCTGTAAAAACATAAGCGCTTCCTTTATTTATATTCCTTTTTTATCTTGCATCATTTCGCATCATTTGCGTGTAAGCCTCTATTTTCTCCCACTTTTCCCCACTTTTCCCCACTCAGATTGCTAAAAAAATAGCAAACTGCCAACTCCTTGAAAACAAGTCTGTTACGAACCTTACAAGGCTTTTTTACTGCTAAAATCGCCGCATAAAGTCCGTGAGAGCCATGTCAACCTACACAATTTGCAAATATAACTTTTTTTTTGATATAAACAACAAAATGTTAAAAAAAAAAAATAAAAAAAAATAACGTATTGATACTCAGGTGCTTATGTTTCAATTTTTTTTTTGAAATAGCAAAAAAAAGGCAAAAATCGCCCAAGTGCAAAAATATTCCAAAATGTGTTGATAATCGGATTTTGTTTAATGGCTTTCATAATTGAAAGAAAGTGTATCTTTGCAAAAAGTACAATCGAATATAGATAAAAATGCAAAAAAATATCTTTCTTCAGTTCTATTCCCACGTAGTTCCGCCCAAGTTTCCTTTGCAAAAGCGGCTGAATAGGCATCGAAAATCTGTTTCCGCTTCACCAGCATATCGTCCTGATAGCGAGACAGTTCCACCAATC